>Ga0181538_10000095_pt1 | contig 89095 bp, 69 predicted proteins | sample PEATcosm2014_Bin_40_FD_119773 | JGI IMG/M metagenome (GOLD analysis project Ga0181538, IMG submission 119773) | Peatland microbial communities from MTU Mesocosm Facility, Houghton, MI, USA - PEATcosm2014_Bin23_30_metaG | ecosystem: Environmental > Terrestrial > Soil > Wetlands > Peat | place... | reverse complement strand
CGATTCGCCGATGCTCCTTGTTGGTCTGCACGGCGCGCCCCTTTCGCACTCATCCACCATACGGTAAACGATTCGGCGAGATTTGTCCAGCAAAATCGCCTGCGCTACCTGAACTGTTACGATGCGGCGGCGTGCTCGATGAAGCATTTCGCAACTTCATGTCAAAAATTCTAGTTAAATTCGGGAGGAACAATGGCGACTACAAGATTGGCGCCTCAGATCAAATCCGATTACGATCAATTTTTTTCCAAGCCTTAGCCGCCTTGGTGGTTGTCGTGGTCTTTGTCGGCTTTGCGCAGACATTCTATCTATCTGGCGTGCTTCAAGTGCCACGTTGGAAGGCGTTTGCCGCTCCGCCGCATGCCTGGGTCGTGAACGTTCATGGAGCTATCTTCTCTGCGTGGGCGATCCTGCTCCTGGCGCAAACCTGTCTCGCCAAAGCCGGTCGCATCGATCTGCATCGCCGGCTGGGGCTGGTGGGGTTCGCCTTGGCCTGCCTGGTGGTTCTAGCCAGCGTCGCGGTAGTCTGCGAGCAATCGGCCCGGTTTTATCGCCCTGGCCACTCGATCGTTACCGGTACTGCCCAAGTCTTCCGTGTCCTGGGTTTCGCGGCGCTGGCCTATTTCGGCTTCCGTCAGCGCCGGAATCCACGCGCGCACAAGCGCTTGATGTTGCTGGCGACGATTGTCCTCTTACCCGCGCCTTTGGTGCGCTGGCCTATCTTTATCGCGGGGAATTTCATCCTCGCTCTCGCCTGTTGTTACTCACTGCTCGCACTGATGGCTTTCTATGACTGGCGATCGACGGGAGGGGTACAGTTGGCGACGCTAGTGGGTAGCGCGACGGTGATCGCGACGAACCCGCCGATTAGTGCGGCTTTCACGCACAATGCCGTTTGGGTTGATGTCGCCACCCAAATGCTTGCTCTTGGCCGTTTCCTACGCTGATTCGTCTGGACCACACCGTTGCTTCAAAATGACGTGCCAACGGGACCTGGGCTGTTCGGGTCAACTTGCCTTTGAAATACGCGACTGTGGTCTGACGAGGCCGAAAGTCCCCATCTGGGAGGTTGAGGTGCCTCTGTCCAGTTGTCGGCTAACTCGGAAGTTGAGCAGATGCGGCACTCTGGACGATATACCCTCATCTTGGAAAGCAGCAACACGGAAGTCGCTTGGCGGGGAGTATGAGCGTTCGGGCAGTCACTGTTTTCTTTCCTAGCCAGTTTGTTCTTCCACCCACGCGGGCTGTGTGAGGCGGACCACACAACGTGTTTCTCCTTCCTTGAAACCAGTTGCAGTTTCAGCTCGCCGCCCAGTTCACCAGTCACCACTTGCGTCGCGCGATGTTCTCCCGGTTGGCCCGCTGAAGAAGGCGGTATACCCGCTAACGGGGAACGCCCGTTTTCCATTTCACGCTGAACCAGCACGTATCGGCCCACGTAGCCTTCGGACTTGACAATGATGCGGGTCACCATCTTGGAATCCGCGCGGACCGTGTCTTTCCATCCGGCCTCTTGCGGCTCTGGCGGAGTTATTGGGGCCGTGTGAAAGCAGAGTGAATCTTCGGTCAAAGATCGATTACGACGGTGGCAGACTCAACGGGTCCGATGGGCGGGGTCGTTGCCGGGTTCGAGCCTCACCTCGCGCCAGACCCATTCGGAATCGTGAGACTTCGAGGATTGGCAGCACATCAGCAGGACTACGAGGACCGCCACGAGAGCCAGGGCTATCAGGGCCAACTCTCCATAGGCTGAGCCCGCGAAGACCGAAGACATCCGGCCGCCGTATTCCTCAGCCGCTTTGCGTCCGGCAGGCGTCACCAGGACGATGGTTATCAAGAAGAGAGCGGGTTTCCACATAGCTGTTCGAGAGTAGGCTGGTTTGCCGCGCGTGACAATAGCAACTATAGTGGCCGCCCACGATGTTCACCTTAGTGAACTTGACCTGGGAATGCGGGTTACGCATCGAATGGCTCCGGCACGGAGCCCGCGGACCTGGAATGTACGATTACTTACTTATTCGTAGTCTTGCCGGGACCGGGCGAAGTGAACGCCGGGTCGGTGGCGGACTGAAGAGGCAGTTGCAAAATTAATCGTTCCGCACGAAAAGCACCGCTCCCTCGCGGTCGCGGCTCAGTAACAACTGCCATTTCAACGCATAGTTGAAGAACCGCGACCGCAAGGGAGCGGTGCCTTGGCAACTTGTCTGAATTTTGCAACTACCTCTGAGTCCGGCGCAGACTAAAGTCCGCCCCACAGGAACTTTTTCATGCAGTCAAGTACTCGCCGCGGTGATGCGGACATCTCCGACGACACGAACCTGGACGAAGTCCCCGGATTTGAACCAGCTTAGCCTTAATTATCGGACCGCTTCGCGCCCATCGTTACTTCGGGTACGTCCCGATCATCTTTCGGCAGAAGCCGTGAAACCGGTGGAACCACTGCGATTGTGGCAGGAACATGAACGGGCATTCCCCCGCCACCACCGACATCCCGTTAGCTTGGCAGAATTCCACTGCGCGAGGGCTTACCGCGCCCGTGCCGCCGCCGCGGTACATCCAGATATCGCGAATCCCCGCGTCGTGGCACTCGCGGACCACGCGCTCGGTTTGCCCGGGTTTGGTCATCAGCAGCGCGCCATCCACCGGTGGCTGAATGTCGGACACGCGAGCGTAGCAGGGCACCCCGGCGATGTCAGGGACAGCCGGGTTGACGGGGATTACCTCGTACTCGCGGTTTTGCAGTTCGTGGAAGAGCATGCGGGTGAAATCCTGGGGATTGCGGGAAACGCCGATCACGGCAAAGCGCTTCCGGCCGAGGAAGGTCTGAATCTGCGTAAGGGTCGTCACGGCGGACCTCCATTTCAGATTATTATATCTGAAATCATGTTCCCGGCACGCGGTGCGAAAGGATACAATCGACCCGTGAAGCTCTTCGGACCGCTCCACCTCACGCTGCTGGCTGCGATAGCCGCGGCGGGCATTTTGCTGGTGTGGGTGTGCCGGCAGTCCGAGCAGGCAAGGCGGCCGGTGCGGTTGGCGCTCGGAATCGGGCTGGTGGTGAACGAAATCATCTGGCTGTGCTATCGCTATTCGCACGAAGGCATTCACCTGTGGAATCTGCCGTTCCAGTTGTGCGATGTCACGCTATGGATGACGGCCTTCGCATGCCTCACGTTGGCGCGGTGGCTGGTGGAATTCGCTTACTTCGCGGGGTTCGCGGGAGCGGCGATGGCGCTGCTCACGCCCGACCTATGGCGGCCGTGGCCGCAATATCCAGCGATCTATTTCTTCGTGGCGCACGGCGGCATCGTGGTGGGGATCGCGGTGCTGGTGATCGGGCGCGTGGCGCCGTTGCGCGCGGGCGCGGTGTGGCGCGCATTCGCCACGCTAGTCGCGTACGCCGTGCTGGTGGGGACATTCGACGCGATTACGCGGGCGAATTACATGTACCTGTGCCGCAAGCCGGCGAACGCTTCGCTGCTGGACGTGCTCGGTCCCTGGCCGGTGTATTTGTTGAGCGGCGCGGTGGCGGCGTTGGGTCTGTTCTGGTTGTTATGGCTGCCGGTTCGTCCGCGGGCAAGATAAGCAGCACTATGCGGCGGGTAAGTCTTTCCCGATCCGCGCAAAGATCCGACTTTTTGCACCGGCGTCGATGGGCGTGGCCGCGAGCCGCTGTTCGAGAACCTCGCGATCGACCATGCCGTGCCGGGCGAGGGCGCTGGTGAATTCGAGGTCTTTTTCACGGCCGGCAACGTACTTCGCAACAGCGAGATCGTGCACTTCCAGGCACCAGCCCCGCACATGCAGCGTATTGTCGTTCTCAACCAATACCAGCCGATCGCGCCATCCCTCGGGCAGCACGGCGGTCGTCTCACCCACACCATGAGCGTAGTACCCGAAGGTGCGATGAAATGGGGAATCTTCGCCGATGCTCCCGTCGATCAGGTCGCCCGATTCTGGTTCGTCGCGAGGAAAAATGTCTGCTTCCTTGGAAACGAGGAGCTCCCCCGGCGCATCCGGAAACTGGCCGAGAATCGCCTGGCTTCCGATCACCACCAAATCCTGAGCATTGGTAATGGCCCCAGCAGCGCGAATGATGTGTTCCAGTTGTCCGCGTGTCATGTTTTCGGGAGCGCGAACTGGTCGTAGATGGCCCACCGCTCGCGCGACGTCAGGATGCCGGCGAAGGGATTCGCCTGGCGCATGGCGGTCATATTCTCGCTGTCCTCCACCATCAACGCCAACACCTCTTCCAGCGGGCGCTTCAATATTTCCCGCCACGCATCCAGATACCTCTGCGAACGCCCCCCTTCTTTCGACCAGCGATCGAGATTATCGTGGGCGATAGCAAGCAGCGAGGGGTCGGCGCGCAGTTTCTCCGCGATGGCGCGATGCAGAGCCAGACTACGCTGGTCAATCCTCTGATGGCCGGTCAGCGCGCCGCTCATAGCTGTAGTATATCGGTATGACTCGCAGGGGAATGCTGGCGCTGATGTCCGCCGTTTTGGCGCGGGCGGCGGATCGCTTGCCCGCTAATCGCAACGTCAAGTGGGGCCTGGGCTCGAACCTCTGGAATTCCTTTCCGGGGTCGACCTTTACCGACATCCTCGGCGTCATGCGCGACACCGGCTTCATCGGTCTTCGCCTGACGCAGTTCCCACAGATTCTGAAAACCTACAACATCTCGGCGAAGCAGATGCAGGACGAGGCCTCGAAACGCGGCTGCCAGATCGTCACCATCTCCTTCAACGGCCCGGCGCACGACCCGGCGCGGCGGGCCGAAATCGTGACTAACGCCCGCGCGGCCATGGAATTTCTGAAGGACTTCGGCGCCCGTCACCTGGTGGTATTCTCACCCAATCGCGCCAACGGCAGGACGCCCGGAGCGTTCGAGGCCATGTGCCAGAGCTTCAACGAAGTGGGCCATGCGGCCGGCGAAATGGGATTCCGCGCCGGCCTGCACAATCACATCGGCCAGATGGTGGAGACGCCGGACGAACTCGATCGCTGCATGAAACTGACGGACCCCAAGCTGTTCTACCTCTCGCCCGACACCGCGCATCTGCACCTCGCGGGGTTCGACGTCGCCAAAACGTTGGCCCGTTACAAGGACCGCCTGATGCTCGCCGACTACAAAGACGCCAAACGGCCCGCCGATCAGGGCGACACCTTCGACCGCAATACCATCTTCGACCTGGGCGATGGCGATATCGATTTCCCGGCCTGCCATCGCGTGCTGAAATCAATCTCGTTCAAAGGATGGCTGATTGTCGATCTCGATATCGCGCGCTCCGGTCCGCGCGCCAGCTACCAGCGCTGCGGCAAGTACGTGGTGGAGAAACTGGAGCCGGTGTATGTCTGAGATCTCGCGCCGGACCCTGCTCGCGGGCGCGGTGTTCGCTCCCCTGGCCGACGGCTACCTCATCATCGACCCGCACGTGCACGTCTGGAAGCACGATCCGGAGTTCCCCTTTGCACCGGGCGCGCACGTGCCGGATCGCGACGCCACGCCGGAAATGCTCGTCGAGCTGATGAACGCCAACGGTGTGAGCCGCACCGTGATCATCCAGGTGATTCATTACCGCTACGACAATCGCTACCTGGCGTCGGTGCTGAAGCGGTATCCACGGCTGTTTCAAGGCGTGGCGCGGGTCGATCCGCTCGATCCGGCGGCGCCCGATCATCTTTCGCAGCTCACGGAACAGGGATTTCACGGCGTGCGCCTCAGCCCTCCAGGCGACGCGTCGGGGGATTGGATTCGCGGTCCGCTGATGCCGCCGCTGTGGAAGCGCTGCCTCGATCTGAAAGTGCCGATGACGGTGCTGGCGCCGATCGGCAGAATGCCGGACGTGGGAGCGCTTCTCGAGAAGCTTCCGGAGCTCACGGTGGTGATCGATCACATGGCCGATTGTCCCGTGGACCGGCCGGCGGAACTCGAAAAGCTCATCGCGCTCGCGCGCTATCCGCACGTGTTCGTCAAGATCTCGCACACCTGGTCGTTGTCGAAGCAGCCGTACCCGTGGCTCGACGCACAGGAACTGGTGAAACGGCTCTATCACGTCTTCGGTCCGCGTCGGCTGATGTGGGCCACGGACTGGCCGATCGTCGAGCAATGGTCCACCTACGATAAAGCGCTGAAAGTAGTCCGCGACGAGATGAAATTCTTCAACGCGGACGACCTGCGCTGGGTGCTCTCAGGCACGATCGAGCGCGTGTGGAAGTTCGCGGAGTGATCGCGCGCGTTGCCGGGGAACGTTATTTTTGCGCCGGCAGCCGCGCCATCAGCGCCGACGGAGGCTCGCTACCCAAAGCCCGCACTTTGCGGACTTCCGCCCAGGCGGCATCCGTGTCGCCCTGGGCCAGGTACAACTCCGCCAGACCATTGTGGGTAGAGGTGCGCTCCGGGCGCAATTCCGCCGCTTTCTGCATGTCGGCAATGGCGCTCTTCAGGTCGCCGGCGCGAGCCTCGGCCATCGCCAGGCGATAGTGCGCGTCGGCATCGTCCGGGTGATCGTGAACCACGGCGCGCTCTCTCTCGATTGCTTCCTGAACCCGCTCCTTGAGAGTCTCCGCCTGTTCGAGACTGGTGCGCGCCACCCTGAGGTCGGGATCGGCGCGGGCAGCGTCCTGGAGAGTGTTGACCGCGTCATCCAGATGGCCGAACGTGGAGGCGTACTCAATTCCCAACAGGACCTCGTTCTGGGGATTGTTCGGTTGCAGGCGCACGGCGGTCTGCAGTTCTTGAAGGGCCGCTTCCGGCTGTTGGTTGCGGCCCAGCAAAGCGCCCAGCGCGCGATGCGATATTGGATCGTCCGGAGCCAGGCGGACAGCCTCACGGGCCTCGGCGAGAGCTTTGCCGAACTGTCCATCGCGCGTGTACGCTTCGGCGAGATTCAGATGCATGACCTTGTTTTGCGGGTCTGCCGCCACGGCGGTGCGAAAATGCACCAGGGCCTGCGCGGTCTTCCGCTCGTTGATGAGCGCCGTGCCGACCACGGTGTGAGCGTGCGCCATGGCGTTGCCGTGCGCCGCGAAATCGTCCTCGGCGGCGGCGGCCAGCGCCTTCTTCTCCCACGAGCTGCCCGCCAGCGCGTCGATCCCCAGGTCGAAGGGATAATTGCGCATGCGCCGGATGATGGCGATGGTGCGCTCGGAGAATTTACTGCTCTCCGGCTTTCCGTTCATCAGCGTTTCGAGCCACGCGGGATCGTGAGGGGCGCCAAACAGGTGCGCTAGTTCGTGCGCCAGCAGGCGGGAGTTCACCGATTCCGATTTGTTGGGGTAGTCCACCACTACCGCGACGCGCGTGAAGGGGCTCACGCTGCCGGTCCGGTTACCCTGCCGCACCCCGGTGAGGATCACGAAGACATCGCTGGGGCGGTCGAAGTGAAGCGCCATATCGGCGCGGCGCCTATCGATGCCCTGTGAGTTGCTGGTGGGGTCCACCTGGCTCGAGTCCAAAACTTTCCATCGGACGCCCGTGCCATTGCGCAGGTAGATGCGATTGACTTCGTTAAACCGCGCTTCGACCAGGCCCGGCCACTCAAGATGGTTTTGGCGAAATGCATAATCGGTGTACACCCAGACTTTGATCTCCCTGCTCTTTGTGGCAAACCAAAGCCCGACTATCAGCGCGAGGGAGGCCAGCACCGCCAGCACCACCATCCGCTTCCTGCTCATCGATTTCCTGGCCTTCTTCTTGGCCATCGATTGCTTTCGCTGCATCAGCTTTAGTGTGCCAGATCGTCAAACGGATGCAAAGTGTCAGGGCGGCCTGCCGGGGTGAGTCAATAGGGCTATCCGGTACTATTGCCGTGCCAAACTGCGCCGCTTGCGGTTGCGACTCGTTGCCTATTGACATTTCGTCAAGCCTGTCGTACATTCGTCCCATCGACGTCGATGGGAACGGCGAAGAAAGATCAATTACTGGGTAAGCTCGACCTGCTGGTGCTGCGAATCCTTGCCGGCGGAGAGGAAATGCACGGGTATGCCATCGCCGAGCGCATCGAGCAGCTCTCCGAAAACGTGCTCCAGGTGGGAGAAGGATCGCTCTACCCGGCGCTGCATCGCATGGACGAGGCGGGTTGGATCCGGTCGGAATGGGCGCCCTCGGCGCATAACCGGCGGGCGCGGTATTACCGCATCACCGCCGTGGGCCGGCGGCAACTGGCGCAGGAAGAAACCGAATGGCTGCGCGCGGCCGACGCGATTGCGCGCGTGCTGAGGCTGGCCTGATGTCGCTCGCCCGCCGCATCTGGAACGTCTTCCGGCGCGCGCCGCTCGAGCGCGATCTCGACGACGAACTGGAGTTCCATCGCGCCATGCGGATCGATCGCCTGCGGGAGCGCGGTCTGCGCGCGGATGAAGCGGAATTCGAAATGAGGCATCGCATGGGGAATCTGACAGTGGCCAAGGAAGAGATGCGCGATGCGCGCCTGGCGAACTGGCTGGCATCGTCGCTGCAAGACCTGAGGCATGGCATGGTCCTGCTGCGCCGGGATGCCGGCCTTTCCTTTTTGATCGTGTTGGTATTGGCGTTGGGGATCGGCGGGAACGCGGCCATCTTCACCCTGCTCAAGACCGCGTTCCTCGACCCTTTACCGTTCCGCGATGCCGGACGCCTGGTGAGCCTCTACGACCGGTACGGCGTGTTCGGGGGCACCGCCATCGGCCCGACCATTCCCGAGTACCTCGACATTCGCCGCCGTAGCACTCTGCTGGAAGACGCCGCCTTTCTCGACCATCGCGATTTCCAACTCATGGGCGCCGATGAACCGGTTCGCGTATTCGCCGCGCGGGTGACTGCCTCGTTCTTTCCCCTGCTCGGAGTGCGCGCGGCCATCGGGCGTACGTTTACGGCGGATGAGAATCTACCTGGCAAAACTCACCGGGCGATTCTCAGTGACGCCGTCTGGCGCGGGCGCTTCGGCGCCGACCCGAATATCGTCGGCAGAACTCTGCAGTTGAACGACGAGCCTTCAATAGTCGTGGGCGTTCTCCCGCCGGGTTTCGCTTTCGATTACCCGAACCTGGGCGTTCCGGAAACGGTGGAGATTTACGTCCCCTTCGTGATGGACGATTACTACATGCTGCGCTCCGGCGAATTCTCCAACGTGCGCCGCGTCATCACGCTGGCGCGCCTTCGTCCGGGAGCGACTTTGCAGCAGGCCGCGAGCGAACTGGCGAGCATCGCGAACACCCTGAGCGCGGAATATCCGGCGCTCTATCACGGCAGAAAGGGGGAATCGGAAGGCTTTTCAATGGGAGCGAAGCCATTGCGGGAAGCCATCGTGGGAAGCGGACGCCAACTGCTGGCGTTGCTGCTCGGCGGCGTCGGCGTGCTCTTCCTGATTGCCTGCGCCAACACGGCGCAGCTTCTGTTGGCGCGTTCGCTCCAGCGCGGGCGGGAAGTGGCGATTCGCGCGGCGCTGGGCGCGAGCCGGCTGCGCCTGGTGCGGCAGTTCCTGATGGAAGGACTGGTGCTCGCCACTTGTGGCGGCGCCGCGGGACTGCTGATTTCGGGGGCGATGACGCGCCTGCTGGTGGAGCTGCTGCCGGGACGCAATCCGGTCTTCGACCAGGCACATCCCGATGCCCGCGTGGTGGTCTTTACGCTCGCACTGTCGATGGTTTCGGCGCTCCTGTTCGCGGTGGTGCCGGCGGTGAAAGGAAGCGTCTGGACACCCGGGCCGGCGCTCACCGCGCGGACCGCGATCGGCCAGGGCAATCGCTGGCGGCACGCCATGGTGGCGCTGGAAGCGGCGCTCTCGGTGTTCCTGCTTTCCGGAGCGGGGCTGTTGGCGCAGAATCTGTGGAAGCTGGTATCCACGCCCGCGGGCTTCGACCCGAACCACGTTGCCGTGATGCGCGTGCGGCTTCCGTTCCGCCGCGAGCAGGCAACCCACCCGATTGCGAGCGTTGCGTATCGCGACTACCTGGAGAAGATCGCCGCCATCCCCGGCGTCGATTCCGCGGCTTCGGTCACCGGGCTCCCGCTGCGCGGAGCGGCACAACGCGATTTCCGCATCGAGGGCGATCCCGAAGATCCGGCGGCGCTCACGCGGCAGATTGCGCTCTTCCAGATCGTCAGCCCCGACTATTTCCGCACCTTGAGAATTCCGCTTCTAGCGGGACGCACCTTCCGCGACGACGATATCGTGAACCGGCCGCGGGTGGCCATCGTGAACCGCGAATTCGTCAGGCGCTTCGGCAATGGGCGCGACCTCATCGGGCGGCAGCTTGGGCCGGGAATGCCGGCCACGATCGTCGGCGTGGTGGGCGATGTGCGCATGTCCGCTCTCAATACCGCGCCCGAACCGGAGATCTACGCTTCCTATCTGCAGGCTTACGAGCCGAACATTTATATCGCCGTGCGCTCGTCGCTTCCCCAGGCGGAACTCGTGAGCCGCGTGAAAGGCGCCATCCATTCGGCATACTTCGCGCAGGCGGTTTTCAACGTTTCGACCATGGACCAGGTGCTGGCGAACTCGCTGGCGGAGCCGCGCTTCCACGCGTTCCTCATCGGGGCGTTCGCGCTGCTCGCGTTGGCCATGGCGGCGAGCGGAATGTACAGCGTGATTTCGTGCCTCGTGGCGCAGCGCACCGGCGAAATGGCGATTCGCGTGGCTCTGGGCGCGGGGCGCGGCGCCATTGCGCGCACCGTCCTGGGAGCCACGGGAGCATGGGCGGCGGCGGGGCTTGCGAGCGGCCTCGTATGCGGGTTGGCCGCCAGCAATACCGTCCGCCGGTTGTCGGAAACCAGCGTGGCGGCCTCGCCGGAAATGTACCTGCTGGTGGCGTTGTTCTTCGTGGCCGTCACCGCGGTCGCGCTTTATGCGCCGGTACGCCGCGCCACCAGGCTCGATCCCGCAGTGGCCCTACGGTGCGAGTAGCCTATCCAGCCGAGCGTATACGCCGGTGGGGCAGCCAATCCCTGGCGCCTGCAAGACTTCAGCAAACTAGCAAGGCACCGCTCCCTTGCGGTCGCGGCTCTTAAACTTTGCGTTGCAATGGCGGCGTTACTGAGCCGCGACCGCAAGGAAGCGATGCCTTTCGTATGGACCGGCGAATCTTACAGGTCCCTCAGCATTGGCTGCGTACTTAGCGAAGCGTGCCCGCAGCAGGCATTTCATGCCGACTTCAGGGCGCTCAACACACGCCCTGGGGTCATCGGCAATTGCAAGAGCCGTACTCCCGCCGCATCATGAATGGCATTGGCCAGCACCGCACCCACGGTAATGATGGGCGGTTCGCCTCCGCCGAGCGGCGCGTTTTCGGGATTGTCCACCAGCACCGTTTCGATCTTCGGCAGCCAGGAGAATCGCGGGATGGAATAGGTGTCGAAATTGTGATCGAGCACGGCGCCGTCCTTGAAGCGCACTTCCTCACTCAGCGCGTAGCCTAATCCCATAACGATGCTGCCTTCCATCTGTTGCCGCATGCCATCGGGATTGAGCGCCACGCCCACGTCGAGCGCGCTCACCAGGCGTTTCACCTGCACGTGGCCGGTGGCTTTATCGACCTCGACTTCCGCCATCGTCGCCGAATAGGCTCCGGAGTACATGCCGCACGCCACGCCAAAGCCGCGCCCATTCGCTCGCTTCCGCTCTTTCCAACCGAACTGCTTCGCCGCCGCCTCGAGCGTCCTGCGCATGCGCGAATCGGCGAGATGGGTGAGGCGAAATTCCAGCGGATCGGCGCCGGCCTTCGCCGCCAGCAGGTCCATATGCGATTCGCGCGCGAACGTGTTGGTGTTCACCGAAGGCGCGCGCCACGCTCCCACCTCAAGAGGGTGGAGACCCGGAGGATTGCCGCCCTGCCAGCCGCCCACGGAAACCGTCCGCAGGTTCGGAATATCGTAGAACGGCTGGCCTTCGCGCTCGCCGCCGCCAATCAGCGAGGAATCCCAGAACACCACCTTGCCGGCGCTATTCAATCCCGCACGGATCTTGACTACCGCCGCCGGCCGGAAGGTATCGAGGAAGAATTCCTCCTCGCGACTCCACATCACCTGCACGGGTTTACCGGTAGCCTTGGCCAACCGCGCCGCGCTCACGGCCTGCGGTCCGGCCGTCTTGCCGCCGAAACCTCCGCCCACGTAAGGCGCGATCACGCGCACGTTGTCGGGCGGAAACCCGAGAGCCTGCGCCACCGTCGGCTTCACCATGAAGGGCGCCTGGGTGCTGGCCCAGACCGTGGCTTTGCCGTTTTCGACGACGGCGGTAGCGGTATGGGTCTCCAGGGCGGCATGGGCGACGTAGCTATTGAAATATGTCTTTTCGATGATGCCCGCCGCCTGCTTTTCCCCCTCGGAAATGTCGCCGGCAGGACGGCCCGCCGGGCGCCCCGCGGGCGCGGTCTTCAGCAGGTGATCGAAAATCGATTCGTAGCTTACCGACGGCGCCGGCAGGTCGAACTGCGCCTTTACCAAATCCAGTGCGCGATCTGCAAGGTCGGGCCGTTCGTGCATGACAGCCACCAAGTCGCCCTGCTTCACTACCATTGCGCCGAATTTTTCGGCCGCGCTGGTATCGACGGCGGTCAGTTTGGCGCCGTGCGCCGGCGGTTTCACCAGGCGCGCATGGAGCAAACCGGGCGGCGCGAAATCGCCCGCGAATTTAGCGCTGCCGGTGACTTTGGCGAGCGCGTCCTTGCGCGCGGCTGCATGCCCCACCAGCGTGTACGATTTCACCGGCTTGGGTACCACCTTCGCCAGATGGCGCTCGATGCGCTTGCCTTCCACCAGTTGGGCGTACGCGACGTGATTGCCCGAGGCAACATCGCTGACCACGCCGTTCTTCACTTGCAGGCGATCGGCCGGCGCGCCGAGCCGTTCGGCGGCCATATCGAGCAACACCGCGCGCGCCTCAGCTCCCGCCGCGCGCAGCGCCGGACCCAGCACCGGGACGTTCATCGACCCGAATGTGCCCATATCGTACGGGCAGAGATCGGTGTCACTGAGGACCACGTTCACCGACTCGTAAGCGACGTCGAGTTCTTCCGCCAGGATCTGCGCCAGCACAGTCATAGAGCCCTGTCCCAGCTCGACCTTTCCGGCGAAGCATGCCACACGGCCATCGGCCCCGATGCGCAGATAGGCATTGAAGTCGGTTGGCCCGGACTGGCGCATGGGCAGGCGGTTCGGCTCCTGCTGATACGCGCTCACGGGGTCCGCCCGGAAGAACACGAAAAGCCCCGGACCCGCCAGGGCGAAAAATCCACGCCGGCTGATGTCCATTACAGACCTCCCCGGATTCCGGCCGCGTCACGAACGGCCTCGACAATGCGCACGTGCGAGCCGCAGCGGCAAAGGTTATCTTCCATGTGGCGCAGAATCTGCCCTTCCGTCGGCTTGGGTGTCTTCAGCAGCAGCGCGTAGGCGGAGAGAATCATGCCTGGCGTGCAGAATCCGCATTGAAACGCGTGGTGCGCGAGGAATGCCTGCTGGATGGCATGAATTCCTTTTTGACCCAGCCCTTCGATGGTGAGCACTTGTTTGCCGGCAACATCTTTTACCGGAGTGGAGCACGATCGCACGGCCTGCTTGTCCACGATCACGGTGCAGGCGCCGCATAAACCTTCGCCGCAGCCGAATTTGGTCCCGGTTAGCCCGAGATCGGAGCGCAACACCCAGAGCAGCATGCGCTCGTCGTCCACCTTCACGCTCGCGGGCTTGCCGTTCAGCGTGAAGGACACGGTTCGTACCATAGTTTAAGCTCCCGATATCCACCATCATTGTAGCCAGCGGCGAACCGGACGGGGCGGGCGGCTCGTAACATTTGCAAACCCGCGGAGTGCGGCCACGAACCTACCAGAATTGGTAGTGGTATTAGAGGCCAGTCCCGGCAATAATATTCAGCAATAGTGCCTTCCGAGAGCCGAAGGGGGGATGCAGGTTTATTTCCCCCCAACAACGAGTCATGGACTTAGACCAGCTTATTGCCGAGCTTCGCTGTGAACTTGAACTGCTCGAAGGGGCGATCCTTTCGCTCGAACGGCAGGGGCGCGACCTTCGGTTTCCGCCGAGGGAAAGCCCCCGCCGTTCGCGGTCCGCTAAGAAATCCCGTTCTCATGCGTGCATCCGTGGCCCAAAGCTCCCCTCAGGACTTGACACTCGCCATTCTCCCGTGTGATTATTAATTCATTGTGGTGAATAAACATTCAGAGTACGAGGAGACCCCGATGCCCGGCCTGTTTCACCCTAGCGAAATCGTGAAAGCCGGACGGACCGACTATCTTTCGGACCTCGACCTCACCAACGACGAACTCTATTACCTGCTCGATCTCGCCGGCGCCGTCAAACACTCGCCGCGTGAGTATGGGCAATCGATGGCGGGCAAGTCGATCGCCATGCTGTTCGAGAAGCCGTCGCTGCGCACCAAGCTGACCTTCGATCTCGCCATGAGCCAGATGGGCGGCGCGTCGGTGTTTTTGGAAGGGCCCATCGGCGTGCGCGAGCCGCTCAAAGATGTGGCGCGCAATCTCGACCGCTGGTGCAATGGCATCGTGGCGCGGGTGTTCGCCCAGACCACGGTGGAAGCGCTGGCCGAGTGGTCCTCGGTGCCCGTGATCAACGCGCTCAGCGATGCGTTCCACCCTTGCCAGGCGCTGGCCGACGTGCTCACCATCCGTGAAAAGTTCGGCACGCTCAAGGGGCTGAAGCTGGCGTTCATCGGCGATGGCAACAACGTGGCGCAGAGTTTGATGCTGACCGCGGTGCGGCTGGGGATGGATTTCGCGCTCGGCTGCCCGTCGGGCTACACGCCCGATCCCGACATCGTGTCGCAGGCAGAGGGGCTCGCGGCGGTATCGGGCGCGTCGATTCTGATCACGCACGATCCCGCCGAGGCCATTGCGGGAGCGCACGCAGTCTACTCGGACGTGTGGGCGAGCATGGGGCAGGAGCAGGAAGCCGCCAAGCGCAAGAAGGCTTTTCACGAATACCAGGTGAACGAGGAACTCTTCGGGCAGGCGCTTCCCGACGCGATTTTCATGCATTGCCTGCCCGCCAAGCGCGGCGAGGAAGTTACCGACGGGGTGATGGAAAGCCCGCGGAGCGTGGTATTCGACCAGGCGGAGAATCGGCTGCACGCGCAAAAAGCGCTGCTGTTGATGATGCTCGCCTGAAATCCGATTATGAATAAGAGCAGGCTGGCCGCCATTTCGGGCGGGAAGGATTTTTCTGTCTTATGAAGCTCTGGGGCGGCAGATTTGAAGCGGGTCCGTCGGAAATCTTCGAGCGATTCTCGGGCTCGCTCGATTTCGACCGCCGCCTCATCGACGCGGACATCCGAGGCTCGCAGGCGTTCGCGCGGGCGCTCGAGCGGGCCGGCATTCTGACGGCGGATGAGCGCGCTCGCATTGTCGCGGCGTTCGAGGCGATTCGCGCCGAGGCCGCGTCGCCCGCCTTTTATGAAGGCGCGGCCGATGAGGACGTCCACACGCTCGTGATCCGCAAGCTGAAGGAGCACGCCGGCGCCGTGGCCGACAAGATCCACACCGGCCGCAGCCGCAATGAGCAGGTCTCGCTCGATACGCGGCTCTGGCTGCGTGAAGAGTGCGATCGCGATCGCGGCCTGCTGGCCGCGATGATGGGCGCGCTCCTCGATCTCGCCACGAAATATCCCGACGCGGTGATCCCCGGCTACACCCACATGCGGCGGGCGCAGGCCGTTCTCTGGCCGCATTACCTGCTGGCCTATTTCGAGATGTTCGCGCGCGACTGGGAGCGCCTGGGCGAAGCTCGCCGCCGCGCCGATGTGCTTCCGCTCGGATCGGGCGCGCTCGCGGGCAGCGGATTTCCGTTCGACCGCGAGGCGATGGCGCAGGACCTGGGATTCGCGGCCGTCAGCTCCAACAGCATGGACGTTTCGGGGGATCGCGATTTCGCGCTCGATTTCCTCTACGCCGCGAGCGTGACCATGATCCACCTGAGCCGCCTGGCGGAGGATTGGATCTTGTATTCCAGCGAGGAATTCGGCTGGATGGAATTGGGCGATGGCGTCACCAGCGGGTCGAGCCTGATGCCACAGAAGAAAAATCCCGATTCGCTCGAACTGATTCGCGGCAAGAGCGGGCGCGTGATGGGCTGCCTGACGTCGCTGATGGTCACCATGAAGGGGCTGCCGATGACCTACAATCGCGACATGCAGGAGGATAAAGTTCCCCTCTTCGAAGCGGCCGACCAACTCGCCGGCTCGCTCGAAATGGCGCGGGCCGTGATCGAATCGGTGAAACTGCTCGCGGCGAAGCCCGCGGTCGCCGCGGAGGATAGCTGGGTGGTGGCCACCGACCTGGCCGAAGCGCTGGCGCGCGCCGGCACGCCGTTCCATAAGGCGCACCAGATTGTCGGAAGATTCGTACTCGAAAGCGTGCGCACCGGGAAGAAGCCGGCGGATTGGACGGCGGAGCAAATGGCCCAATTCGCGCCCGAATTCACCGGCGATCTGGCAGCACTGCTCGATCCGCGCAAAGGGATGCAATCACGGGAAATTGCCGGCGGCACGGGGCCGCGGAGCGTGGCCGCTGCGCTGACAGCGGCAAAAGAGCGGCTGGCGAGGATGCAATCATGACGAAGACTTATCGGCAAGGGCAAATTCTGAAGCTCATTCGTGGAAAGAAGATCTCCACGCAGGAAGAACTGGCGCAGGAACTGAAGGCGCTCGATATCGCCGCCACACAGGTGACGCTCTCGCGCGATATCCGCGATCTGCGCCTGGTGAAAACGCGCGACGGCTACCAGGAAATGGCGCCGGAGGAGACCGGCCCGCAGTTCTCCATGCTGGCGGCGGAGTTTCTGAAGGACGTGCTGCGCGCGCAGAATCTGGTGGTGCTGAAGACATCACCGGGACACGCGAATTCCGTGGCCGTGGCGCTGGATAACGAAGAATGGCCGGAAATCGTCGGCACCATCGCGGGCGACGATACGATCCTCGTGATCACTCCCGATACCCCGACGGGCGAGGCGATCCAGGAAAAGCTGCTCGATCTGGTGGAAAAAGGCTGAAGAGCCGCGCCCCATAATGAGCCGCGACCGCCAGGGAGCGGTGCCTTCGCGCTACTGGTAAGTCGCAGCTACCAACGACAACGGCGTCGCGTATCCGAACATATACGCCGCGTCGAGCCCTGGTATGGTAACCGTTTGCGGGTACATGGCCACCACTACGTTGAGCAATCCGCTGCCTGACAGCGGCGCCAGGGCGACCGGCGGAATGGTGAATGTTCCGGCGGCCGCCGGCACGTAGCAAATGAAGCTGGCGCTGCCATTCGTGCCCGAAAAGACAATGTAATGGCTGTTCGAGCCGCCCGTCCAGGTGACGGTCTGGCCGGTGCGCGAGATGGTGATGGGCGCCCCGGTGGAGAGACTCGGGAACGACTCCCCAATCGGGAAATTCAGCGTCGCCGTGAAGGCGTTCACATTTGCCCCACCCGCGGCCGAGAATGTATACGCCCCTCCCGTCAGCGGATTCCAGAGGCCGTCCTGTACGCCCAATGCCAATGAGTAGCCGCCCACTCCGGCCGTCATCGATCTCGATCCCCCAGGCCCATCGAAGGTCATTACGCCGGCGTCGAGCGATCGGGGAAAGGTGATGACGGAAGCGATTGTAGAGATAGCGTTGCCGGCACAGCCCCCAAGGGAAACAGTCGGGACCGTATAGCCCAGTGGGGGTGGGTTAAAGGGGATGCCCCACGGAAAGAACTGCGCCAGAGCAAGCCCCGCGGCAAATACACCATTCGTCTGCGTGACCGCCAGATACCCTACATTGGCGCTGCCTTTCGCCGTCAATGCGGCCGCCTCCGCAGCGGTGATCCCCATGAGCGGATCGGTGCACGTTCCGCCGGAAGCCGAAATCGGCAGCGTGACGGAATTGCTGACCACCTGGTAATCGGCGTTCTGCGCGACCACCGAAACCGCGCAGCCGGGCGGCGCATTTTGCGGAATCTGCACGTTGATCTGGTTCAGACCCGGATAACCGCTGCCGCCCTGGTACAGTATGGTCGCCGGAATCCCGCCAATCAGCATCTGCATCGGGAACTGCGGCACGCTGATTCCGTGCGGCGTCGCGGTATAAGTAGTGTCGCTATCCTGCGGGTCGGCGCCTAGGCCCGATCCCCAAAAGGTGACCACCTGGCCCGGCATCGCCGGGTTAGTGGATGTAATCAGCCTGTAATTCAAGTCGGTGGCCACGCCTGTGCCGGATCCGGATTCGTCAATGGAATCGAACCCGAATGCGGCGGGCCAGACGTCGATGGCCGCGGCTGAACCGGCGGTGTTATTGTAAGTTACCATGACAGTTCCGGCGCCGGTGGGGATCGAGGACGGCAATACGGCAGCCATCTGGGTCGCGGTGGCATAGTAGATCGCGGGATGCGTGGTTACTCCTCCCACGGTCACGGAGACACTCGCGCCATTCAAAGTCTGCGGCAAGCCCTTCGTGGAATCCTGAAGCACGGCCTGTACGCCCGGCGTCGCCATGCCGCAGCCGAAAATCGTGAATAGGCTTCCCTGCGCCACATGCGAGTAACTGTAATTGTTCACCGTTCGCTGAATGACCGGCGCTCCCGCGGTGGCCCCGTAGGTTGTATATTGCAGGGTAATCGTGTTTGGCAACGCGGCCGTGACCAGAACCTTAGCGTAGTCGCCGGCGATGGTTCTTACCGCGAATACCGTGTTCAAATTGATCGTGATCGGAGTAGCCTGGTAGGTCTGAGTCTTTAAATCGGCCAGCGTCAGACTGTCATATTCCGCCGACCCGCCCGTCCCGGGCACCGCGTACAGCAATGCCGTGCCGTACGGCCCGATCTCGCCGCCCGCAAAAACGATATCCGGCGTGCAGCCCGGCGTGGATCCTGCGTCCAAATTAAAAGCGTTACCGGCGCCTAGAGTGATACTCCCTGTTATGTCTGCAAATCCCGACGTAGGAACAAAGAATGCCAGTAAGAGGCCGGCAAGGCACACTTCCTTCCGAAGAAACATACCAATCCCACCTTCCTAACTGGAATTTCATCATACACCCGCCGCGAGTTTCAGATGATTTTCTCTCGGACCGCAGGCCACCCATCCTTCGTCGACGTGGACTGGAGGCGTTGCGGCAGGGGCAGCGCCACCTCGATGAGCGTGCCCTTCCCCGGCTTCGACGTGATCTTCACCGACCCTCCCAGGCTTTCCGCGCGCTCCTGCATGCCGGTCAGCCCGAGGCCGTGGCCGCGGCCCGGCTGGAACCCGCGCCCATCGTCCTGCACCGTCACCGAAAGCCAGGAATCGGACGTCCGCACGGTGATTTCCACGGCGTTGGCGTTGGCGTGCTTCTGGATATTATGGAGGGCCTCCTGCACAATTCGGAAGACGCAGGTCTTGTGCTCGTCGGGCAGATCGGGAGGCAGATCGTCGGCCTGAACCTGAATGCGCAGCCCCGTAGGCCGCGAGATTTCACGCGCCAGCCAGCCGAGGGCCGCCGCGAGACCGAGGTCATCCAGCATGGCCGGACGCAGCAGCAGCGCCATATTCCGAATGACCGCGAGCGAGCTCTCCACCAGTTCCCTCACGCGGTCGACACGCTCGCGCAGATGAGGCTCGTAAGGGCGCAACGCCACCGCCAGATCGTGCAGCTCGAATTGCACGGCCGACATCGACTGTCCCACCGCATCGTGCAGGTCGCGCGAGATGCTTTTGCGTTCGTTCTCCTGGGTGGCCACCAGCCTGGCGGAGAGATCCCGCAATTCCTGGCGGGCTTCCGTGACGTCCTGCAGGTGTTTGAGGGTCTGCCTTTCCAGCCGCAGGAGGCGCGATGTACTGAAATAAGCCTGGCCTATGCCCACCAGCAGCATCACCACCAGCGACAGCACCAGTTGGCTGCGCACGCCGAAGAATTGCGCCCGCAGTTCCTCATCGCGGTGCATGAGCTGCTGCTGATCGAGCGAACGGATGTTGTCGGCAATCGCCAGGGTATTCGACCGGCGCGGAAAAATCTCGTCGCGCAGGAAGCGGTAGCCGTCCCGGCTCCGCTGTTCAGCGCTCCATGAAAGCACCGGCTCGATGGTCTGCCAATAGTCGCGCAGCTCGCGGTTCAACGCCACGAACATCTCCTGGTCCCCCGCCCCGGTGAGCGCACCGTTATCGGCCAGAAGCGACTGGATGCGGGCCTTGGCGTCCAGCAGTTCGCGCCGGCTCTGTTCGGCCTTGGCGCGATCCGGTTCCAGGAGGTAATCGCGCAAATAGGTGCCCGAAAGGTACACCGCGCCGCGGACTTCATCCAGTTGCTGATTCTTGGCGAGAAACTGCTGGAGGCTGATCTGGTTGGCGTTCTGGACCTCCGAGAGCGCTCGCAGCGCGCTCAATCCGGAGAGAATCAGCAGAATCAGCAGGACCCCGAAAGCGAGCGCCAGCCTGCCGCGCATGGTCAGCAGCCGGACCTTGCCCGGTGGCTCGCTAGCCAGAGACGACTCCGCTGTCTTGAGGCGAAATAATACCTTTTCGGACGGCATACAGAATCAGGTCCGCGAGGCTGTGCAGGTTGAGCTTCTGAAAAATGTGCTGGCGATGACAGATCACCGTGGTCGGGCTGAGATCGAGGGCGCCGGCAATGTCCTTGTTGGAAGCGCCCTCGGCCAGCAGTTGCAGAATTTCGCGTTCGCGGTTGGTGAGCAGCTCGTAGGCGTCGGTGGCTTGCTCGCGCTGCAGATATCGCGTGTAGTCGTCCGCTAGAATGCGGCTCACTTTCGGGCTGAAGAAGGCCTTGCCCTGCGAGACCGCGCGTACCGCATCCACCACTTCCGATTCCGCCGAGCTTTTTAGGACATATCCCCGCGCGCCCGCCTTGAGCGCGCTCAGCAGGTAAGCTTCGTCCGCCTGGACAGTGAGAATGACAATCTGCGTATCGGGCAGAATTTCGGCGATCTGCCGGCCAGCCTCGATGCCGTTGAGGTTCGGCATGGCGATATCGAGGATGACGACGTGCGGACGCTCCCGCCGCGCCAGCGACACGGCTTCCCGGCCGTCGCAGGCCTCGGCGATCACTTCCAGCCCGGGTTCATGCTCCAGAAGGGTACGCAAACCGCGGCGAATAATGGCATGGTCGTCAGCGATCAGAATTCGAACGGGGCCCATAAGTGCACCAGTGGCGTCGATTTCATGGTACGCCATCCACGATTTCCATTGATATCCTCTCGCAATAGTATTTTCCATGGTGATTTTTAGCTACATCGTTTTTCGCGCGAAACTCCTCCGATGACGGTATGGGCGGAAACGTGCTTGCCCGCTAGCATTAGAGTGCAAGCCCGTCACACTATGCACCAGACGAACGGTGAGCTGTCGCACGAAGAACTGGAACGGCTGCGGCAGTTCGACACCTGTACCCTCTCCAATGCCATCGAAAGGCTGAACGTCCGCCCGCGTAACGAAGGTTTCATGTCCAGCGCCGTGACCTGCCGGTTCCCGCAGCTTCCACCCGTCATCGGCTATGCCGTCACCGCCCGCATGCGGTCCGCGGTGACTCCCGTGAACGGGAAATACTATTACGCCAACCCTGAGTTCTGGAGCTATCTCGCCGCTTTCCGGGGGCCGCGCATCCTGGTGATCCTCGATGGCGATGAAGAACCCGGCGTCGGCGCGCTTTTAGGAGAGGCGTACGCGCGCATCTCCCAGGCCTTCGGCTGCGTCGCCTGCATTACCAACGGTGCGGTGCGCGATCTGCCCGGAATTGCCGCCCTTGACTACCAGGTATTCTCCGCCAACGTGGCCGTTTCGCACGCCTACGCGCACGTGGTGGACTTTGGAGACACCGTGGAGATCGCCGGACTCCGCGTCTCCAACGGCGATCTGTTACATGGCGACATGCACGGCTTTCACATGCTTCCCCGCGGCGGGCTCCGCGATCTTCCCGCGCTGGCCGAGGACGTGCTTCGGGAAGACCGTGAGATCTTTCACCTTACCGAGCGAAAGGACTTCTCCCCGGCCCTGTTAAACGCGAAAATTGCCGAAGTGGGGAAAAAGCATTTATGAGAGCGAAAATTACCGCACTGGTTATGCTGATCGCCGCGGTGGGGGTGCTCGATTCCTGTTCCAACACCGGCACGGTCCGCGCCGGCGCCGTCGCCGAGGCGAACGTGCCCAGCGTCGGGTTCGTCCCGGTAACTCGCAAGCCGCTCATGCGGCAGCTCACCGTCTCCTCGGAACTCGTGCCCTATCAGGAAACCGATGTCTGGGCGAAAGAGTCGGGCTACGTCACCGATCTGCGCGTGGATTACGGCTCGCGGGTGAAAAAGGGCGATGTGATGGCGGTTCTCGAGATCCCCGAGTTGGAAGCGCAGTTGAAGCAGGATCAGGCGGCCATCAGCAACGCGCGGGAGGCGGTGAATCGCGCGCAGCGCGTCGTGGACCAGATGGAGGCGCAGCGCAAGCCGGTTCACGAGAACGCCGAACGCCTGGTGGGCGTCGCCAAAACCAACCCTGGCCTGGTGGCGCAGCAGGAGATCGACAACGCTCAGGGGCAGGATCTGGCGCTGGCTTCGCAAACCGAAGCCGGCCGTGCCGCGGTGCAGTCCGCCAAGAGCAACCTGGATGAAGCCACGGCCCATCTCGAACGCGACCAGGCGCTGTATTCGTACGCCAAGATAACCGCGCCGTTCGACGGCGTGGTCACCCAGCGGTACGCCAACCTGGGCGCTCTCATGCAGGCGGGCACGGCCTCTCCCAGCGCCACGCCTTTGGTTCGGCTATCCGAAGACGAAGTTTTTCGACTGGTTATCCCCGTCGCCGAATCCTATGTGAGATACATTCGTCTCGGCGATCCCGTCAGCGTGCTCATCACTTCGCTCAATCGCACGTTTACCGGAACCGTGAAGCGCGTTTCCAACGACGTGACCGCCGAAACCCGGACCATGCACACCGAAGTCGAGTTACTGAACCCCGATCACGTTCTCATGCCAGGACTGTATGCCGAGGCCACGCTCACGCTCGACCGCAAAAACGACGCCTTGGTGGTGCCGCTTCAGGCCGTTAACCAGAACAACGGACGAGTAACCGCGTTTGTGGTGACCGCCAATAACACAATCGAAGAACGAACCATCTCGGCCGGGATGCAAACCCCGAACGAAATGGAAGTCCTGAGCGGCCTGGCGGCGGGCGATCGCGTGGTGGTCAGCGATCGGAGCAGTCTCAAGGATGGCATGCACGTGAAGCCGCAGCCGGTCGACATCGATCAATACAAGGCTTCCCAACAGTGAGCTCTCCTGGCGCATTCTTGATTCGGATACCGGTTGGCCGCGTGCATAGGCCATCCCTTACAGCCGGCCCCGGTCTTCTTCCGAGGCCGGCTTTTTTCCACAACGCGCTTTGCAAAAGATTTCAGTAACATCCCATGCCACGATTCTCTATTCGCAATCCTTACTTCATCATTGTCTGCTGCTTAGCGCTCGCGGTCCTCGCCGTTACCAGCTACACCAAAATGCCGGTCGATCTCTTCCCGCCCATCAACCTGCCGGAAGTCATCGTCGCCACGTTCTACAATGGCATGCCCCCGATCGATATCGAGACCGACATCACCAATCCGCTGGAGCGATTTTTCACCCTTGCCGCCAGCGTCGAACACTCGGAGTCGCGATCGCTGTTAGGCGTCAGCATCATCAAGATTTTCTTCGACCCCTCGAGCAGCGCCGACGCCGACGTCACCCAACTCTCCAACCTCGCCCTGGCCGACCTGAAACGCCTGCCGCCCGGCACGCTGCCGCCTGTCGTCCTGAAGTTCGACGCCTCGAGCATGCCGGTCTGCCTGGTCACCGTGAAAGGAGAGGGCCTCAACGAGACGCAGCTCCACGACCTGGCGCAATTCCAGATCCGCAATCAGATCGCCGTGGTCAACGGCGCCGAGATCCCCGCCGTGTTCGGCGGTAAGTACCGCCAGGCGATGGTGTATGTCGATCCGTATAAGTTATTCTCCCGGCAGTTGAGCGTGATGGATGTCGTGAACGCGGTTAATGACAGTAACCTGATTCTGCCGGCTGGCGACGTCAAAATCGGACCGAACGATTACTATATTTACTCCAACAGCCTGGTTAAGGACGTCAAAGATATCAACGACCTTCCCTTGAAGACCGTGGGCACGAAGTGGGTCTCGGTGGGAGACGTCGGCGAAGCCAAGGACTCCAGCCAGTTGCAATACAACATCGTGCGCATCGACGGCCAGAAATCCGCCTACATCCCCATCATGAAGCAGGGCGGCAACACCAATACCATCCAGGTCGTCGACGACGTCAAAGCGCTCACCGCCAAGCTGTTCGATCTGCCCAAACAATTGAAGACGGCCATCGTCTTCGATCAGTCGATTTTCGTGAAGCAAGCCCTCAAAACCGTCATGCACGAGGGCCTCATCGGGCTGTTCCTCACCAGCGTCATGATCCTGATCTTCCTGGGAAGCGGGCGGGCGACTTTCGCGGTTTTGCTGTCGATCCCTATATCCGCCATGGCCACCATCGTGGTGTTGAACCTGATGGGCAGCACCATCAACACCATGATCCTGGGCGGACTGGCGCTGGCGTTCTCGCGCGTGATCGACAACTCCGTGATTTCTCTCGAAAACATTTACCGTCACCTGGAATTGGGCGAATCGCCGGAGGTCGCCGCCGAATCCGGCGGCGCGGAAGTGAATCTCGCGGTGCTCGCCGCCACGCTGGTGGACGTGGTCGATTTCTTCCCGGTAACTCTGCTGATCGGTGTCAGTAAGTTCTTGTTCACCTCGCTTGCGCTGGCGTTCTGCCTGTCTCTGCTGGCTTCCTTCGTGGTGGCCATGACGGTGATTCCGCTGTTCTGTTCCCGCTTCCTGCGCGCGATTCCGCATCACCATGCCGAAGGCGGCGAACATGCGGCGCCCGAACGCGGTTTCAACGCCTGGTTCAACCGCCAGTTCAACCACGTGCTCGATTTCTATGAGCGCTGGGTGCGCCGCGCCTTGCGCCGGCCGGCGTTCACGGTGGCCCTCCTGATGTGTCTCTTCATCGCCAGTCTCGGCATTTATCCATTCCTGGGGCGGGCGTTCTTCCCGACCACCGATGCCGGCCAGTTCACCATGAACGTCAAGGTGCCCACGGGAACCCGCATAGAAACCACCAACCAGTACGTCTCGCAAATCGAAGATCTCGTTCGCCACGACATTCCCCCGTCGGAGTTGGACATGATCGTTTCCAATATCGGCGTGGTGAACGACTTTTCCTCGCTCTACACCACCAACTCCGGAATGTACACCGCTACCATTCAGACTGCGCTCAAAGAAGACCACAAAGCCAGCAGCTTCGATTACATGGAGAGAGTCAAGAATGACTTGGCCGCCCACTTCCCCGACGTCCGCGCCTTCTTCCAAAGCGGCTCCATGGTCGACGCGATTCTCAATTCGGGCATGCCCGCGCCCATCGATGTGCAGGTGAATACGCGCGATCTGGATCTCACCTACCGCACGGCGCAGGACCTGGCGCGGCGCATCAGCGACCTGCCCGGCGTGGGCCAGATTTACATTCCGCAGGACATGAACTACCCTGCCATCCGGCTGAATATCGACCGCGTTCACGCCGGCGAGCTGGGTCTCACGCAAAAAGAGATCGTCGATAACGTCATCACCGCACTCAATTCCAACACCATGATCGCCCCCAACTATTGGGTGGATTATCAGACCGGCAACGATTACTTCCTGAGCGTGCAGTATGCCGAACACGGATCCGCGGCCATCCACAACTTAGTTGACTTGAAGAATATCCCACTAAGAGCGCCTAACTTGAAAGAACCCACCACGCTTGATACCGTCGTGAACCTCGAGTATCTTCAGTCGCCGACGGAGGTGGATCACTACAAGATCCAACGCGTCGCCGATATTTATGTCACGCCGAAAGGCGAAGATCTGGGCAAGCTTTACAGCCTGGTCCAAAAGACCGTCGCCGATGCGCACCTGCCTTCCAACATCCGCGTGGACTTCCGCGGAATGGTGGTAGGCATGAATGCCTCGCTGAAGAGCTTTGCCGAGGGCTTCGGCATCTCCTTCGTGCTGCTGGTTCTAATCCTGATCGCGCAGTTCCGCTCCTTCATCGATCCCATCCTCATTTGCCTGGCCATTCCCATGGGATTCATCGGCGTGCTGATCATTCTGCCGCTTACCCATACCACCTTGAACGTGATGTCGCTCATGGGCGTCCTCATGCTGATCGGGATCGCCGACTCCAACAGCATTCTGATCGTCGACTTCGCGCACCGCCTGCGCGAACAAGGCATGCCCGTGCTCGACGCCGTCGTGACGGCCTGCAGGGTTCGCCTGCGCCCGATTCTGATGACCACTCTCGCTACCATCATCGGCATGATCCCCATGGCGATGAAACTGGGCGAGGGCGGCGAACAGTATACGCCCATGGCGCGCGCCATCATCGGCGGCCTGGCCTCGTCGGTCGTGCTCACCGTGTTTATTGTGCCGGCGGCATACCTGCTGGTGTACCGCAATAGAAGGGCGCCGGCGCCCGCGCAGGCTTAGTGCCATGACCGCGGGAATAGGTGCCAAACCTGGCGGGGCAGGCTTCAGCCTGCGCGGGAACTTAGTCCCGCTGGTCTGCAGACGAAAGCCTACTGAGCCGCGACCGCAAGGGAGCGGTGCCTTTCGTGCAGAACAACGAATTTTGCAACTACCGCTGGCAGGATGCTGAAAAACACTGGAAATGACCCAGCCGCCGATGAACGCCGATAAACGCCGATTGAAGACGATCTTCTTATCTGCGTTCATCCGCGTTTATCAGCGGCCTATGTGCCTTTTTCAGCAGCCTGCTAAAGTCCGCCCCACAGGAATCTTTCCAATTCGGAGAACCGTTATGCGTAATTCCATTCCCGCAATCGTATTAGCGGCGAGCGCCGCTGGCATGTTCGCGCAGCCGGCGGCTCCCACCAAACTGAGCCTGCAGGACGCCGAAAGCCTGGCGCTCAAGAATCATCCGGAAGTGCTGGCGGCGCAGAACGTGTATTCCGCCATGAACCAGCGCGTCACCGAAGTCCGATCGGCTTATTTCCCGCAATTGTCCGGGGAGATGACCGGCTCGCAAGGCAATATCGGCGCCCGCATCGGCGCGGGCTATCTCACCGATTCCCGCCTGTTCAACCGCTACGGCGACGGAATCATCGTCGACCAGTTGATTACCGATTCGGGCAGGACCCCCAACCTGGTGGCCAGCACCCGCCTGAACGCCGGCGCCGCCGGCCAGACCGTGCAGGCCACCAAGTACGACGTTCTGCTGCGCGTCAACCAGGCGTATTTCGACACGCTCCGCGCGCAGGCGATGATCAGGGTCGCTGATGAAACCGTGGCCGCGCGCCAGACCGTATCCGACCAGATCACCACCATGTTCAATAACAAACTGAAGTCGGAAGTGGACGTGGCGTTCGCCAACGTCGAGCTTTCGCGGGCCAAGCTCATGCAGTTGCAAGCGCAGCAGCAGGTGCAATCGCAATTCGCCGAACTGACCCGCGCGCTCGGCTCGCAGGACGCGGCCACCTATCAACTCGCCGACGAGCCCATGCCGCCCAGCCCCCCTGCTAACGCGGAAGACCTGGTGCAGCAAGCCCTCAACGCGCGCCCGGAACTCGCCGGCCTGAAACTGAATCGTGACGCCGCCTACAAATTCGAGCGCGCCGAGAGGGATTTATCCCTTCCCAACGTGAAGTTTGTGGGCGTGGGCGGCTATATGCCGTACATCGATCAGATCACCCTCCCGCGCGTGATCCCCAGCGAGTACGAAGGAGGCGCCATCAATGTCGAGATCCCCATTCTCAACGGCGGCTTGTTCAAGGCGCGGCGCGAAGAGGCCCACTACCGCGCCATGGAAGCCGACCAGAGATTACGCAATGAGGCCGAGCAGATCGCGCGCGACGTGCGCTCCGCGTGGGCCAACGCCACCGTAGCGTACCAGCGCCGCGACGTCACCGCCGAAATGGTGCGGCAAGCAACGCTCGCCCGCGAACTGGCGCAGCAGCGCTATCAATTGGGGCTCTCCTCCATCGTCGAACTGACCCAGGCATTGTTGAACCTTACCTCCGCCGAAGTCGACGACGTCAACGCCAAGTACGACTACCAGAGCACCTACGCGGCACTGCAATACACGATAGGTGCCCTGCGCTGAGTGGGGCAGCTAATCCTGGCTGCAGCCGGCTTTCCAGCCGGCCCGACCGCAGGAATTCGGGTCGGCAGTCAAGATTGCCTGCCCCACCAATGCGATCATAAAGATCGATGCTGAAAACCACCTGCCTGCTGGTGCTGCTCGCGGCGCTATGCGGCTGCGGCGCCAGGGATACCGCGCGCCGCTATCCCATGCACGGCGATGTCAAAGCCGTCGATCTCGTAGGCAAGACGGCAGTCATCGCCGCCGGCAAAATCGACGACTGGATGGAGGCCATGACCATGGAATATCCCGTCAAGCCCGACAGCGAACTGGCCAAGCTCCACGCCGGTGACCATATCGAGGCCACCGTCGTGGTGGATGGCGTTGTCTACTACGTCACCGATGTGAAGGTCGTGCCCCCAAAATAGCCTACTTGTCGCCGCCCCCCGGCTTCACGTCCCCGCAATCCGCGGAAAGGAAGCGATTGCTGAAAGACACCTTGATCGTCATGTTCTGACCCACCGAGCCGGCGGTGCTGCTGTCGCCCGTGGTCTTCATTAGCATTTCGCCCTTTAAATGTTCGGAATCCACGCGGTCGAGCGTGAGGTCGCCCGTGGTCTTCGTGTTGCCCGGCGTGCACTCCACATGAATCGTCTGGCTGCTGGAGGAGGAACTCACAAGTTTGTACGTACAGGATTTGTCCCCGCTATCGAACATAGGCTTGTTGAGCTGCTCGCGCGTGATGCAGGCTTTCATGGTGCGAGTCTGCGGAGCGCCGCCTTTCGACATCGCTTCCATCTGCGCGCGCGCCTGCGGCGGCATCTTGGCCAACTGTTCCGGCGTAAGCTGCGGCATTTTGGGCATCGCCAGGCCGGATATCTGGCTCGTGGTGGTATTCTCCCACAGGCCCGGCTTGATATCGATTGGCTTGATCTCCTGCGCCCGCAACCCCAACGGGCAGATCATCACAACCGCTAATAAAATCCTCTTCATAGAGCGCACCCTCTTTCGAGACAATGGTATCTCACTAGGAAACGCCGCAACTTGCGCTACTTTGGATCATCATGCCGATAAATTCCCGAGCCGGTCAAAGCCCCAGGCCCGCAGACCTGGTCAACATCCCACGCCTGATCACCGCTTACTATTCGGAGCATCCCGATGCCTCCCAACCTTCGCAGAAAGTGTCCTTCGGAACTTCCGGCCATCGCGGCTCGGCCTTCGACGCCGCCTTCAATGAGGATCACATCCTGGCCATCACCCAGGCCATCTGCGAGTACCGCGGCCAGAACGGCGCCGATGGACCGCTGTTCCTCGCCATGGACACGCACGCCCTATCCGAGCCGGCTTTCGCCACCGCGCTGGAAGTGCTGGCGGCGAACGGGGTCGAGGTGATGATAGACCAGGACCGCGGGTATACGCCGACCCCCACGCTCTCGCACGCCATCCTCACTTACAACCGGCCGCCCGGGGCCGCCGCCCGCACCACCGGCCTCGCCGACGGCATCGTCATCACCCCCTCCCACAATCCACCCGACGATGGCGGCTTCAAATACAATCCACCGCACGGCGGGCCGGCCGATACCACGGCCACCAAATGGATCGAGAACCGAGCCAACCAGATTCTCCGCGACGGCCTGCGCGAAGTGCGCCGCCAGACCTTCGCCACGGCGCTCGCCGCCTCCACCACTCACCGCCACGACTATATTTCCGCCTACGTGAACGATCTCCCGTCGGTGGTGGATCTCGATGCCGTGCGCAACGCCGCGCCGTCGTTGGGCGCCGATCCCCTGGGCGGAGCGGGTCTGGCCTACTGGCCGAGAATAGCCGAGCGATACGGCCTGAAAATGGAGATTTTCCACGCCGATCCCGACCCCGCGTTCCGCTTCATGCGCATCGATTGGGACGGCAAGATCCGCATGGACTGCTCGTCGCCCTACGCCATGGCGGGGCTGATCGAGCTGAAAGACAAGTTCGACGGGGCTTTTGCCTGCGATACCGACCATGATCGTCATGGCGTGGTGGCGCGCAGCGTCGGCCTGCTCAACCCGAATCATTACCTGGCCGTCGCCATCTGGTACCTGTTCAACCATCGGCCCGGCTGGAGCGCGCAGGCCGGGGTGGGCAAGACCCTGGTCTCCAGCAGCATCATCGACCGCGTGGTCGCCAGTCTCGGCCGTCCGCTGGTGGAAGTCCCGGTAGGCTTCAAATGGTTCGTCGACGGCCTGCTCGACGGTTCGCTCGGTTTCGGCGGTGAAGAAAGCGCTGGCGCGTCATTTCTGCGCCGCGACGGAACGGTTTGGACCACCGACAAGGATGGCATCATCATGGCCCTCCTCTCGGCCGAAATCCTGGCGATCACCGGTAAGGACCCGGGCCAGATCTACGTCAACCTGACGCGGCAATTCGGCGCCCCTGTATACCAGCGCATCGACGCGCCGGCCACGCCCGAAGAGAAATCCCGCCTCGCCACGCTCTCGCCCGAACAGGTCTATGAAAAGGACCTCGCCGGCGATCCCATCGAGCACATGTTGACGGCCGCGCCCGGCAATGGCGCGCCCCTCGGCGGGCTCAAAGTCGTCACCCGCCGCGGCTGGTTCGCCGCCCGCCCCTCGGGTACCGAAGATGTTTACAAGATTTACGCCGAAAGCTTCGACGGCCCCGACCACTTACGCCGCATTCAGGAGGAGGCGCAGAGCCTGGTCGCCAAAGCTCTCGCCGCGCACTGAGCTGCGAGCCGCCACCAAAGGGAGCGGCACCTTTCCTCCGGTATTTTCACCACTCCCACACGACTCCGCCAGGGTGTATCATTTGGTCGGAAGGACCTGCGGGCAGGAGGTACTCGTGCTCAACGCTGACAGCGCTCAAGTAAATTGGGACACCCAAAAGAAACATTGGAGTGTCCGCGTGAAAATTGGCGAGGAAGTGATCCGGCGGCCGATTCCCAAGATTCCGCAAGACGCCGGCGATGAAGTCTTGCGTTCGGCTGCCGTTCAGGCGGCGAAGGACGACGGGTACCAGGTGGACCCGGCCAAGGTCGCGATCGCAAAGTAACGCCGGGACAGTCGCGCAAGCAGGCGCCCCGGCCGCGTAATCCGCGGTCGCACTCGTCCTCCGTTACAACGCCATACATGTCCCGCCAAGCACGGTATTGATCAGGATCTGGATGTCGATCACGTCGACCATTCCGTCATTATTGAGGTCGTCGCGTGCAGCAGCCATGCCGAGAGATTCGTTGACAGCAAGTTGAATATCTCCGATATTCACCGGTCCGGTCCCCGTGATGTCGCACGGGTTTCCGCTCCCGGCATTGATGATTTGAGTGTAACTGCCGCTTGCTATGGCGCCGTTGCTATCCTGCACGATCACTTGAACCGTGTAGGGGCTGCCGGCATTGCTGGCCGGAACCCCGCTGATGGCGCCGGCGGCCGGATCGATCTTCAATCCGGGCGCCTGGCCGGTGGCGAGCCAGCGATACGAGCCACTGCCGCCCGTCACTCGGAGAGCGGGAGCGGAGTACGCCACGCCGGCTGTGCCGGCCGGCAGAGAATTGGTGGGATCGAGAACCAGCGCCGAATCGATCACCAGGTTGTAGGATTTCGTGGCTGTAATCGAATTGCTGTCGGTGACCGTCACAGTCACGCCGAAGGGGCTGCCGGTATTCGATGACGGCGTGCCGGTGACCATCCCGGCGGCCGGGTCGATCGCCAGGTTCGACGGGAGTCCGGTGGCCGACCAGCTATAGGGCGGCGTGCCTCCGCTGGCAACCACGGTTGTCGGCGCATACGCACTTCCCGCCGTCCCCGCTGGCAGAACGGCGGGCGACGCGATCGCGAGCGCGGCGCCGGTGGAGACAGCCAGGCTCACCGCCGCACCGGCATTCGCCGAAACCCCGGCGGCCGGTGTCTCACTGATCACCAGACCGAACGGCACGGTGGAACTGGATGAGTTAGTGACCGGGCCCAGCGTCAGACCCGCACTCGTGATGGCCTGTGTTGCTGCGCCCTGCGCCATCCCGACCACGTTCGGCACGCCGACTTGCGGGCCATTCGAGATCACCAGAATTACGTCAGCCGAGGAACCGGGCGCCATCGATGTTCCCCCGGCGGGATTCTGGCTGATCACGGTGCCCGCGGCAACTGTCGTACTCGCCGCCTGCGTCACAACGCCCGCCACGAAGCCGTTCCCCGCCAGTAGGTTTCCGGCATCCGTCTGGGTTTGGCCGACTACGTTCGGTACCGCCAGCGCGCCGCAAGGGTACAGGTTGAAGTAATTCATGCTCCCCGCGTAGCTTTGCCCCGCGGTATCGGTAGCCTGAACTACCAGGCTGATCAGACCGGTTCCCGGTACATAGAACGTGTAGGGCAACAGATTGATTGGGATGTTCGTGTAGGTCTGGCCGCCATCGACGCTATATTGCACGTTGGAGAGCGGCGCGCCGTTGGCTCCCGGCGCCGCGCTGACCATCGCTTCTATACAACTCGACGCGCTGGCAGGTGGCATGGTCAGTGCGTTGAAACTCACCCCCAGTTGTGGCGGATCGTACGCGATCGTAATGGTTTCGGAAGTGCTGATACTGTTGCCGTCGGAATCCGTCGCGGTCAGCGTGATTGTGTGGACGCCCGGCATCAAGGTGACCGTCAGGCTTCCGCCCCAGCCCAGCGGTCCCTGGATATCCGAACTCCACGCCAACTCAGTCCCGCTCAACATGCCGTCGTCGGGATCGTATGCCAGGCCGGTGAACCAGACCTGGTCGAATACCGGCTGCGCGGAGCCCGGAGCCGGAGCCAGGATCTTCACCACCGTCGGCACCTTCTTGGGGATGGAAAAATTGGGCGATGTGGCCGATCCCGTATTGACTCCGTCGGATACCAAAACCCTGATCAGTCCCTGGCCATTGGTCCCCGGCAGCGTGCTGAAATCGGCCGTGAGCGACGTGCCTCCCGAGCCCACTTCGCCGATCTGGCTCCAGGTGTTGCCGTTGTCGGTCGAATACAGAACCTTCGAATCGAACGTCGACGAATCCGGATCCGTGATCGTCCACGTAATCGGCGTGGTGCCATCGAAAGTCGCTGTCGGATTGGTGATGGCGACGGTGGGCGCCACTCCCCCCATCGCGATCTGTCCCAACGGCGTACCGGTAGGGTCTTGCAGAACGATCTGGCTGGCGCCGGCCGTCACCGGAACCAGCGCCGCAAAAGGCTGGGGCAGGTCCACCGTCTCGTCTGGAAAATCGGTAGCCACGCCGGGGTCGAAATACTGCGTGAAGAGCGCCCCGCCCGTGCTATTTTCCACCACCAGGCTGTAGGTGCCTGACCCGCCGCTGGTGTCGCTCGTCAGAACCTGCTCGAACATGGGTTCGAACTGCGCCGCGCCGGATGACGGGATGATGCCCGACACCAGCCAGAATGGCTGGGTAGCCGAAACGCGCGGTTTCGGCTTGCGATCTTCGGGCGCCGGTTTCACGGGCTCCATAGATGGCGATGTCACCACCCCGCCGCCCAGGTTCGGGATCATCGTCTTGTAGCGCAATGGTGAGATCCACTCCGGATAGCAATACCCCATCAGCTCGAAGTCATCCGTCGGAATCTTGGCTTTCCGGTTGAGCACATCGAAACCGACCTCCAGGTTTGCCTGGCTCTGCAGATAGTTATTCAGAAAGGGCCATCCCGGGGTCTTCGAAGGGGCGTTCATCCAGCAGCCGGTCGGGCCTGCCGGATTGGGTGGGTTGGGACTATTAGTATGTTGCAGCCCGAGCGTGTGACCGGTCTCGTGGGCAACGACCCATGTCGCCAGATCGACTCCCCATTGAGGCGCGTGGTTCCAGCCGGCGGCAGCGTGCGAGGGTATCTTGTATGCCAGTCCAATGCAGCATTGCGGAGCGAACCCTTGGCGTATAATGCCGAAATAGGTGGTGTGCAGATTGTTCACCGGATCGGAATCGGAGTCTATCTGAATCCACAGCTTGGTGAGGTCGAGATCCACGTTTCGCCACCATGAGTAGTCCTTCCATTCGGCCGTCGGACCCGGAGTCGAAGAATAATCGCGATTGACGGTATTCGAGGTGGCCAGCGGCGTCACCGTGTTGGTGGGAGCCAACGCCGGTAGCAGGCCCATGTTGTTCAACAGATCCTCGGAATTCGTACAATCCGTCCATTGGCCCGGTTCAACCTCCCAGTCGCATACCCGCGAGCCTTTCAGAATCAGGGGATTGGTGTTGCGGCTCTGGAACGGCAGGACGTCCTCTTCGATCAAGCCCCCGCTATCGGGGTCGGTCACGTCGATCGTGGCCGTCCAGCTTCCCGAAGGTGGCGGGAAATAGAAATCCGTCGACGAGCAGCCGTTCCGCACGTACCTCTGGTCATCACGGGAACAACTGGGCATCAGCTCGGATTCTTTGGTCTGGTTGATGACTCCGGGTATGTTGAGCTGGATGTTGACGTCGGTCACATCCGTCGGAGGGTTCACGTAGATGCGCATTACACCCCGTTTTCCGGCGATGATTGGCACGGGCGCTTCCCCGGTCGATGCCAGGCTGGATTTCAAATCCGGCAGGTTCTGAATCTGCTGGATCGCCTGCGTCATTTCCACGCTGGCAATGGTAGTAGCCCGGCAGACATTCAGGTTATCGATGCCCAGAAAGTTATTCAGCGTCGCCTCCGAGTCGATCTCGATAGACGCGATCGCATTCTGGGAGGACGCCAAAGGTGGGATTTGCGTCCAGACTTCGTATCCGGCGGGGTTTCCATCCCAGTTGGACGGCAGATCCTCCGACGCGACCACGTTCCCATTTTGGTCGTAAGCCGTCACCGTGAAGGCGTAGCCGGTGGCGTACCAGAATTGCACGCTCCCCACGGGAACCGCGAAATCGATATCGTCAGTTCCGCCCGCATAAAATACCGCGGCCGTAATGCCGGAAGGGGCGTTGATAAATTGCGCGGTTCCACCCGCCGCGTCCGAGATCCCCGAGTACCAGCCGGTGGCCGTGATGCCGTCGAAGGAGGGAATCTGGACCTGATTCGGAAGGCCTTCGAAAGTGTATAGTTTACAGCCCGTAGACGAACCGGATGATGAGTCCCGCCGCCGCGAGACCGTCCGCAGGGAAACTCGATTCCGGGCAGCGGCGTGCCTCGGTCCGCCGGTCTCACTCAGGAACTTCGGCGGCGCCTGGGGCGACCGTTGTTGGCCCAGCAGAGCGCCGCACGCAATCGACAGAAAGGCAGGCAGCAAGCCTCGCGATATCTTCATCAATCACGAAGCGAAAAGACGAGGGGAAATGAATCATCGGGCGCGCCGTTATTTCACCACATACCCGCCTGCCCGCGGGCTGTAGCGGTGATCGGTAGCGTCCACCGGACCGCAATTGCCGCCCCCGAGCCCGGCATTCGCCGTCCTGGCGTCCTGCGATCCCACGGCCACCGGGCCAGGCGCCATCGCGGTCGAGATCCGGCATTCGCCGTTCGTCCAGTATCCCTTGGCGGCGGCGCATTGGTCAGCGGTTCGCGCATTGCGATTCACATAGTACGCCCCCATGCGCTGCACCGTCTGCTGAGCACACGCGCTCTGCCGATTCCTCTGGCGAATGGCGTTCGACTCGTTCTCGAGATCGGCCCTCAGGCTCGGATCGAGCTGCAGAGTCCGCTGCGCATCGGCGGCCGCGTGCGCCGTGTCGTTGAGCATCAGGTAAGCCCAACTCCGGCCCATGTAGCTTCGGGCCGAATTCGGGCGGATTTCGATGGCCCGCGTGTACTCGCGAATCGCCAGCAGCTCGGCGGAGTGGTCGTTCGGAGCATCGCCGTAGCGGAAACAGGCCTCCGCATAATTGTGATGCGCGTAGAAATCGTTGGGAGCCAGTTGGATGGCCTTTTCCAGATCTTTGGCGGCGGCGTACAACCAGAAAACGTCCAACGAACTCTTGCGCGCAATGGTCATCGAGATCACGCCGCGATTCGTCAGCGCAGCCACGTTGCGCGGGTTGGCGTCGATCTGCGCGGTATATTGCTGAAACTGGCGCAGCAGCGCCGGGTCGGCTCCCCTCATCATCTCCTGTGGCGTGGGCAAAGCCGTTGGCGGCAAAGCAAGGCTCTGCGCCCGTGCGGCGGCCGTCAACGCAAGTGCCATGAGGCTGGCTTTTCCGAGTGCATCGAAACGGTTCCGGGTGCTCATTTTGGGGCTCCTTGCCGTCTATTACGCGAACCCGCCCGAAAACGGGTAATTGACCCATTATAATTGTGGGGCAGCCAATCGTTTCTGAGCCGCGACTCGCGAGGAAGCGGTGCTTTTCTTGGCAGAAACAGCGACATGTCAGCATCCTCGAGCGGCGACAGCGTTACCCAGGCGATCCACGTCTTCGACGAACTGCGCGCCTCCGGCAAATCGAGCCAAGAGATCTTCGTCACTCTCTACGGAGAACTTAAACAACTCGCCCGCTGGAAACTCGCGCGCAATCCGCCCGGCGCGAGCATGCACGCCACCCGCCTGGTGAGCGATCTCTACGTGCGCGTGTTCGGCAAGGAATCTTCCGCCTTTCAGTGGGAGTCCGCCCGTCACTTCCTCAATACCATGGCCCTCGCCATGGAGCAGCTCCTCATCGACCACGCGCGCCAGTTCAAAAGCCGCGGCCGCGATCGCATGGACTCTCTTGACGCCCTCGCCGCCGATCGCGCAGCCTCACCCTCCGGCCGGAATCTCTCCCAGGAAAACGTGGAGCAGGCCGTGTTCGTCAAAGAGCTCCTCGACCGCCTGGTCGCGTCCGCCGACGGCGAAGCGCAAGCCCGCATCGCCCGCAGGCAGGCCGAAATCGTGCGCCTCCGCGTGTTTCTGGGCCTGAGCGAAGATGAAGTGGCGGATGTTCTCGACTGCAGTTCCGAAACCATCACCAAGGAGTTCCGCAAAGCCAAGGCCAAACTCGCCAGCCTGATGCGAGATTAGCCGTTACCCGTTTTGCCCTCGGCGCGCGTAGTAGAAGGTACAGAATTGAACATGGCAATGGACGAATCTCGGGAGCGCGCGGAACAGATCGGCGATAGCGCGCTTGATTTCGATTCCGCCATCGAGCGCGAGGCTTTCATCGACCAGGCTTGCGAAGGCGACCCGGCGCTGAAGGCCCGCGTCCTCGAGTACGTCAACGGCGCGGACTCCATCTCGCTCGAGCCGGTGATCGGCGAACGGCCCCCGCTTGCCATGCTGAATCGCCAGATCGGACCCTGGAAGCTCCTCCGTCCCCTGGGCGAGGGAGGCTTCGGCGTGGTCTACCTCGCGGCGCGCAACGACGGCCAGGTGCGCCAGATCGGCGCCATGAAATTTCTCAAGGGCACGGTATACAGCCGCGATCTCGAACTGCGCTTCCTCGACGAGCGACAAATCCTGGCGGATCTCAACCATCCATGGATCGTGCGCTTGATCGACGCCGACGTATATGAAGGCCAGCCGTACTTCGTCATGGAGTTCGTCGAGGATGGCCTGCCCATCGACGTTCACTGCCGCGAAAAAGCCCTCTCGCTTGCCGATCGTCTGCGCCTGTTTTGCAGAATCTGCGATGCCGTCTCCTACGCCCATCGCAAACTGGTGGTGCATCGCGATCTGAAACCGGCCAACATTCTCATCGGTCCCGATGGCACTCCCCACCTGCTTGATTTCGGCGTGGCTAAGATCCTCGACCCCGCGCATCGCTCTGGCGCGCAGGCAGCCGCCAGCACGCGGGTCCTGGTGGGCACCGAGCGCTACTTCTCTCCCGAGCAGGCTCGCCGCGAACCCGTGGACACGAGCACCGACATCTATTCGCTCGCAGTCGTTCTATACGAATTGCTCACCGGCGCCGACCCTTACGATCTCGCGCGGCGGAAGAACGAATTGATCGAGCAGATCGTTTGCACCGTCGATCCCGAACCTCCGAGCCGCGCGCTCGCCAGAAGCCCGGAAGGCCCCACCGGCAGGAATCGCGAGCGCCTGCGCCGCCAGCTTGCCGGCGATCTCGACACCATCCTCCTCATGGCCCTCCGCAAGGAGCCGCAGCGCCGTTACCCGTCCGTCGATCGGTTCTCCGGCGATCTGCGCCGCTATCTGGACGGGTTGCCGGTCGCGGCCCGGCCCGACACGTTCGCCTATCGCGCGCGAAAATTCGTCGAGCGCCATCGGGCCGCAGTTGCCGCCACGGCGCTGGTTTTCCTCTCGCTCATCGGCGGACTTACCGGCACCATCTGGGAAGCGCGACGCGCCCAGGCCGCGCGCGCCCGCGCCGAGCGCCGCTTCAACGACGTGCGCAAGCTCGCCAGCACGTATCTGTTCGAATTCCACGACGAGATCGCCAAAATTCCCGGCTCCACTGCCGCCCGCGCGCTCGTTGTCCGCCGAGCCCTGGAATACCTGGACAGCCTTTCCAAAGAAGCCAGTTCCGACCGCGACCTCCAACTCGAACTCGCCACCGCCTACCAGAAGGTCGGCGACGCCCAGGGCCGTCCCGGATTCGCCAATCTCGGCGACCGCACCGGCGCGCTCGCAAGCTACCGCCGCGCCCTCGCCATTCGCCAAGCGCTGATGAGTTCCGGTCCTGTCGATGCCGCACCGCACCGCGCCCTCGCCAGCAATTACGACCGCATCGCCGATACTCTGCTGACCACCGGTCAAACCGGCGATGCCCTGGCGAATTATGCGCAGGCCTACGCTTTGCGCGAGCCTCTGCTCGCCGCCAACCCCGGCGACCGCGATATCCGCCGCGAGTTCGCCACCAGTTGCCAGCGGCAGGCGCAGGCGCTGCTGCAATCCGGCCGCCTGGCGGAAGCCAAAGAGAAAGAAAGCCGCGCGCTCGAGATGTTCGAAGCTCTCGGCCAAAATCGGCCGAACGACGCCGTGGCCGAGCGCGATCTCTTCATCGCTTACATTAAGGAGGGCGATTTGCTCGCTGCCGGCGGCGATAAGGCCGGCGGCCTGCGCCTGTACCGCCAGGCGCTGCCCATATCGCAAGCCGTGGAGCGAATCGCGGACGACCCCACCAAGGCCCGCCGCGAAGTAGCCAGCGTACTCGACAAAATCGGCAACCTGCTCGCAGCCAACAAAGACGCGGCCGGATCTCTGGAGAATTATCGCGCCGCCCTGCGCCTGCGCGAAGGCCTGGCCGCGTCCGACCCGAATAATGCCGAGGTCGCGCGCGACCTCTCTATCAGTCACGAAAAAATCGGCAATATGCTGCTGCGATCTTCCAACCCCGCCGGTGCGCTCGCCGAGTTCCGCCAGTCTCTCGCCATTGACTCCAGGCTCCTCGCCGCCGATTCCGCCAACGCCCAGTCGCGGCTCGATTGCGCCAGCGACCATGAGGAAATCGGCCAGTTGCTGCTTCGGTCGGGCGATCTTCCAGGCGCGCTTGCCGCCGAAGACCAGGCGCGGGAACTGCGCGAGTGGGTGGCGAAAAAAGACGCCAAAAACGCCGATGTGCGCGGAGATCTCGCATCCAACTACAAACAGCTCGGCGACATCAATCTCACTCTCGCCCGGAAAACCTCGAGCGATCGCTACCTGCGGGCGGCCCGGGACTGGTACCAGCGCGGGCTTGATACTCTAAGTGAATTGCAAAAGTGGGGCGCGCTCGATGCCGACGGCGCGGCCGAAATGAAAGAAATCGCCGCCGCCATCGCGAACTGCGATTCCCTCGGCAGCCGTTACCCTTTTCCGCCGGCGCGGCCGTAATGGAAGACAGAAGGAGCAAGAAAATGATTTCCCGAATCACGCGGCAAGCCCTGATGATCTCGGCGGTTCTGGCCACGACCGGCGCCGCCCCGGCCCAAACCCTGCTGCAGCGCTGCCTCGGCATCACGCCGGGCCAGGCGCCGCATGGGCAATTCGGACCGACGCCGGCGACCATGTCCTACTGCCGCCAGCTTCCGGCCTGGAATCTCTACGATCAGGCCGGCCAGCGTTTCCAGGCGGGTGATCACGCCGGCGCCGCTCGACTGGCGCTCCAGGCAGCGGAAGCGGGCAATCCGCTGGCGCAATTGCGCGTGGCCATGCTCTATCCCAAGGGCGATGGCGTATCGAAAAACGCCGCCGAAGCTTTTCGCTGGATGAAAGCCGCGGCTGCGCAGGGCGAACCCATGGCGCAGGACCTGCTCGGCACCATTTACGAATACGGCCGCTCCACCGGGTTTTACGCCGTCGACGATAACTGGGACTTGGCCGCCAAATGTTGGCAAGGCAGCGCCGCGCAAGGCTACGTGGGCGGCGAGTACAGCCTGGGCCGCGCCTACCAGTATGGAATCGGCCTGCCCCTCGATCACCAACAGGCCGTCGCCTGGTACGACAAAGCCGCCGCGCAGGGCCACAGCCAGGCCGCGTATTTCGCCAAGTACCTGCGCGACAACCACGGCATGGACGGCAGCAGCCGTGACGATCAGGAACGCGGCCTGCTCGGCGCGCTCATGGGCCGTACCGTGCCCTTCATCGCTCCTTTCGGCACCACCTTCCACCACCTTTCCGAACGCCTCGCCTTCGTTAATCAGGAATACAAAAACCAGGAGAATGCCAAAGCCAAGGCTCTTTACGATATGCGTGTGCGCGCCTACAAGGATTGCAAAAGCGCCGGTGGCGACAGTTGCAGGGAGCCCGGCCCCGCGCCGGTGGTGAAACAGTAGCCCCCATCCTCGCCGCGGCCCCCGTTTCCGCTAGACTTGAACGGAGGTGCCGCGGCGCATGAGGGGAGTCTTACGCCAAATCAGTCTTCTGTTCGTTCCATGGTTGTTCGCGATTCCGCCGTCTCCGGCTCGCGGGCAGTCCTACACCATTTCCACGGCCGTCGGCGCCGGCGCGCCGTCGAACGTCCAGGGCAAATCCACAAGCCTGGGTAACAACATCCCCTCGTACCTCACGGCCGATTCCACCGGTAACGTCTATTTCGTCGATCAGAACAGCGTCATCGAATGGAACAACGCCACGGGCCTGCTGACCATTGTTGCCGGCAACGGCACCACGGGCTATAGCGGCGATAACGGCCCGGCCACCAGCGCTCAATTGAACAACCCTCAGGGCCTCGCCGTAGACTCCAACGGCGACCTGTACATCGCCGACGCCGCCAATAACGTGATCCGCAAAGTCTCTGGCGGCACGATCACCACCTTCGCCGGCAACGGCACTGCCGGCACCGCCGCCTGCCCCAACGGGGCGGCCGCCAGCGCCCAGTTCAATAATCCCGCCGGCCTCGCGCTCGATTCGCACGGCAATCTCTACATCGCCGACACCGGCGATTATTGCGTCCGGGAAGTCTCCAACGGGATGATCACCACCGTGGCGGGCAACGGAGTGCCAACCTACAACGGCGATAACCAACCGGCCACCAGCGCCTCGCTCAGCTTCAGCGTAATCGGCGTGGCGGTGGATTCCCAAGGCAACGTCTACATCGCCGACGCCGGCAACGAGAGGATCCGCGTTGTCTCCGGTGGCGTGATCAACACCATAGCCGGCAACGGCATGTGTTGCACCTACGGCGGCGATGGCAATCCCGCCACCAGCGCCGAGTTGGCCTCGCCCCTGGGCGTGGCAGTCGATTCCCACGGCAATCTGTTCATCACGGAATTTAGCAGCCTCACCAAGAACAACGTGACTACCTCCTACGCATTCGTCCGCGAAGTCACCAACGGAATTATCCATACCGTAGCCGGTAATTCCGCCCTCAACGAAGGTTTTTCGGGCGACGGCGCTGCCGCCACCGAGGCACAGCTATCGTCGCCGCAGTCCGTCGCCGTGGACGGCAATGGCAACCTCTACATTGCCGATCAGGGCAACAATCGCATTCGCGAAGTGTCGGGCGGCATCATCAACACCATTGTCGGTAATGGCTCCATCGACGACAACGGGCCGGGCAGCGCCGCCCAGCTCGGATTTCCTTTCGGCATCGGGCTGGACAGCCAGGGCAACCTCTACATTGCCGACAACATCCAGCTCCGCATTCGCAAAGTCGCCGCGGCCACTGGCGTCATCACCACCATCGCCGGCAACGGAACCAGAGGCACGAGCATCACCAACGGCAGTTCCGCCACCAGCGTGGGCCTGAACGGGCCCAGCGCCGTCGCCGTCGATACCAACGGCAATGTATACATCGCCAACGCCTTCACTTGCACCATCCTGGAAGTCTCCGCCGGACTGATTTCCACTTTCGCGGGAAACGGCACTTGCGGCTATGGCGGCGATGGCGGGCCGGCAACCAGCGCCGAAATCGGAAACAGCTTCGGCGTCATCACCAATTCCATCACCAGCATGTACTTCTCGGACAGCGTCCAAACCGACATCAGCGCCGCGCGCGTTCGCACGGTTTCCGGCGGCGTGATTAACACGGCCGTGGGCAATGGCATGATCGGCTCCAGCGGCGACGGTGGCCCGGCCACTGCGGCCGAACTAAATTTCCCATCGGGCCTGGCCATCGATACCCACAGCAACCTCTACATTGCCGACGTCTATAACAACAACATCCGCAAGGTTTCGGGCGGAACCATTACCACCGTAGCCGGCAATGCGGCGCTGCAACCTGGTTTCTCCGGCGACGGCGGCCCCGCTACCAGCGCCGCACTCTATAATCCGGGGGGCGTCGCGGTGGACGCGCAAGGAAATATCTTCATCGCCGACACCGGGAACAACCGCATCCGCATGGTCTCCGCCTCGACCGGAAAAATCACCACCATTGCCGGCAACGGTACGCTGGGCTACACCGGCGATTACGGCCCCGCCACCAGCGCGGAACTCGACCAACCCTTCGATGTGGTGGTGAATTCCAACGGCAGCGTCCTGATAGCCGATAGCAGCGGCCGCATTCGCGTGCTGACGCCCACGAGCGGTTCATCCTGCACCTACTCCGGCGTTCCCTCGACCCTCCCCGTGCCCGCGGCCGGCGGCAGCCAGACGATCGCCGTGACGACCAACGCATTCTGCCCCTGGACGATTTCCGGTCTGCCAAGCTGGATTACTCTCACCGGACCCGCCGGCACCACAGGATCGGGAAATGCCAGCCTCTCGATCGCGGCCAACTCCGGCTCGTCGCGGTCGGCGAACATCACCATCGCGGGCGTCACCGTCGGCGTCACGCAGGCTAGTTCGCAAGGCGGGACGAACCCGTGCGACATCAATCAGGATGGGGTTGTGAACGTGCTGGATGTAAGGCTCATGCTCCAAGAGGCGCTCGGCACACGCTCGCCATCGAACGATCTCGATGGCGACAAGGTAGTCAACGTCGTCGACATCCAGATCGACAGCAACGCGGCGCTGAAATTGGGCTGTTCCGCCAGCCAATAAGCCGCAACTCAATTCACGGGCGCGGCGGATGCCGATGTCGCAGCCTCAGCCGCTGGTTTGAAATCCAGCACGAATTTCCGCATCAACCGCTCCGAGGAAGCCATCTTCATGCTCTTGGCTTCCGTCAGCGCCTGCTGATTGGTCCAATGGTCGTGCTGGATACGGTACATCGCCAGCACAGTACCCGTCCGGTCGGCGCCCCTCCGGCAATGAACGAAAATCTTCCCCGCGGCTGGATCGCCGAGAACGGCGAAAATTTTCGACACCTGCTCGACTGTCGGCGCCTGATAACCACTCAGCGGAATGCTCACGTACTCCATCCCGAGGCCGGTTACCAATTCAGCCTCTCGCAAAGATCGGCCACCCTCGCCGCGCAGGTCGAGAACCGTATGCACGCCCATCCTTGCCAGTTCCCGAAATCCCTCGGTCGAAGGTTGTGCTCCCCGGCACAACGAATCGCTAACCTGTTCAAAATTCTCCAGTTGCCCGTCAGCCGCCAGAGCGTAGCCGCCCAAAGTCAGGCTCGCCGCCGCGGCGCAAATCAGAGTGAAAGTTCTTGTCGCGATCCCCACACTGAATTGGATGCACGCCAGCCCCGCCCCGTTAACAAAAATCGCGAACGCGCATCTCCGTAACTGAGCCGCGACCGCCAGGGAGCGGTGCTTTTTCTTCCCATTTCGCCAAACATCGCAAAAGGCCGCCCGCAGGCGGCCCACTCTGTGAGCTCTGCCGCCTCGACTTAAGGAAGACGATGCGCTTCCGAACCCCTAAGTAGCCTTGCTTTCATAAAACTCCGTGCCTCTGTATCTCTGTGGTGAATATTGTCTTGCTTTACTTCCCCGTGCTCAAATCCACCTTCGAAGCCGCCTCATCCTTCAACGGAGTAACCTTATCCGGATCCACCCGAATCATCAAGTACCGTATATGATCGTCAATTTTTGTAAACCAGTGACCCACCCCTGCCGGTATCACAATCACATCGCCCGCTTTCAAATGGTAAGTCGCCCCGTTCCGGATGGATGTCCCATTGCTCCCGGGCCCATTCAAATTCCGCACATTATTATTCGCCGCCGGCCGCCGCTCCAGGCCCTCGATATCGGGACCCGTCACTAAAGTCGCCTCACCGTCGATCACGTGGTACACCTCGCTCACGAGATCGTGCTCCGCCACCGGCGATTTCGCCGCGTCCGTCAGCTTCCCGCGATACACCACCCCCACATCCACATGGCTCTTGCCGATATCTACTGCCCGCACCTGCTGATCGGCTACTCCCGTCGCCACGGCGCGCGCCGGCGCCCGCTCGAAATAGGCGTTCAGTTCGGCCGCCGGCACATAACTCGCCGAGCAACGCTCGCACGATGGATGCATCTCCTGCGCTGCGAGTGCAACCGCGGTCACAATTCCGAGTAACAACGTGAGCTTCATTTCCCTGTCGATCCTTTCGAGACTAACGGGCGGACTGCTTCGGCCACGGCACACCCTGGTTTTTGCTGGTGACCGGCGCGAGACCCTTGTACAGGAATCGCTGCACGCGCTGCCCACGCCAGGTCTCGGTGGTATAAATATTGCCCTTCGAATCCGTGGCGATGCTGTGGACCCCGTAAAACTCGCCCGGCTGCCGCCCGCCCTGCCCGAAGCTGGTCAGCACCTCGAGCGACTGCCGGTCGAGTATGTGCACCTGGTCGTTTTCGCCATCGGCAAGGTAGATGAATTTCTGCTCCTTATCGCGCGAGAACGCCATGTCCCACGTCGAGCCCGACCCGCGCGTAGTCTTCTCGATGAAGGCTTCCTTCACGAACGTTCCGTCCGGTTTGAAAACCTGAATCCGGTCGTTCACGCGGTCGCACACGTAGAGCAGGCCATCGTCCGAGAGCATCGCGCAATGCACCGGATTGCGGAATTGCTGTGCCGGAGCGGCATCCGGCTGGTACGCGCCCGGGTCGGCATCGTCGGGCCGATGCCCGTACGCGCCCCAGTGACGCTTATAGTGGCCGGTATCGGCATCGAACACAATCACGCGATGATTGGCGTACCCATCGGCAACGTAAATCTCGTTGGTGTTCGCATCGACGAACGTCTTCGCCGGCAGCCGCAGATTCGCGGTATCGTTGCTGCCCTGGCTCCGGCCCGGCTTTCCGATTTGCAGCAGGAATTTTCCATCGCGCGTGAACTTCAGGATCATATCGTCGTGGTAGCTCGCGAACGCGCCCGGCGTGGGCGTCGTCCCCGGCACGGGATCGCGGCTGTTGCCGCCGATCCACGCGTTGCCCTTGTAGTCGATGGTGATTCCGTGGTTGGAAAGCGGCCAATCGTACCCCTCGCCCGGTCCGCCCCAGTGGCGCAGGAGATTCCCCGCCTGGTCGAACTCCAGCACCGGCGGCGCCGGCGCGCAGCACCGCGCGATGGGAGGGTTGGTCGTGGCGTGTGTCTCCGTCGCTTCAAGCGAGCCCGGCCGATGCACGATCCACACGTGATCCTCGGCATCCACCGCGACTCCCACCGCCTGGCCCAGGATCCAATGATTCGGCAGCGGCTTCGGCCACATCAAATCCACTTCGAACCTCGGCGCCATTACGCCGGCGCCTTGGGCGCTGAGTATAAGAAGGACGAGCGACGCCAACGGAGCGCGTTTCATGCAAATTACTATCCCTTACTTCGCCGGAACGTTGACCAGCGTCAGCTTCTTTTCTTCCGCTGTCCGGTTGAAGGCCGTGACATCGCGGCTCAAGAACCCGTCCCACACCGCTAACTGCTCTTGCAGCTTCGCACTCAATTCGCTGAAAAGCTGCTGCTGCGAATCGGTCGGCGCGGCGTCCGTGGCATCCACGCTCAAACTCAGGTAAGTGAGCTGCTCGTCGATCATCGTCGGATAGCGCAGGTCGCCTTCCGTGCTCTTCATTTTCGCCTGGATGATCTTATCTTCCACCGCCGCCATCTTCTGCCGCAGCCCATCTGCCGCCGCCTTCACCGCCTGCCAACCCGGGGCGTTCCGGTACCGTTGTTCCAGACCGTTCAACTGCGCGCGCAATTCGCGAATCCCGTTGACGGTATTATGCAGCGCGGTCAGCCGGCGCGTAATCTGGCGCTCCAGCTCGAACTGCTTTTCCAGGTCCGCCTGCGGGATTTCGATGCGCGGATCCTTGCGCAATTCGAGCGACGCAGTCTGGCTCTCGCCGCCCACCGTCAGCCGCACCGTGTACGTGCCCGGAAGCGCCATCGGCCCCTTGGGCGGAATGTCGCCCTCGAAGTAAACTCCCGGCACCTTCACGGGTTCTTCATAGCGCAAATTCCAGGCGAAGCGATTGAGCCCCTCCGCCGCCGGCAGTGTCTCACTCTGCCGCTGCACATCGGGCCACTCGGCCGGACCGTTGTCCTCTTCCTTCTTCGCGCTGGAGTAAGTTTTCACCACAGCGCCCTGCGCATCCAGAATTTCCAGCTTCACTTCATCCTTTGGCGCAGTCTTGAAATAGTAATAGAGCATCGCTCCCGGCGGCGGATTTTCGCCCGCCGGCACGCGCCGGTCGAACGAGTCGGGCATCCGCAAACGATACGCCGGCCGCGGCGCATACAATTTCGCCGCCGCATCCGCGTCGGCCGGGGCCAGCTTGCGCAGCGGGGTGAGATCGTCCAGCACCCAGAACGCGCGCCCGTGAGTAGCGATGGCGAGATCGTCATCCTTCACCACCAGATCGTGTACCGGCACCGTAGGCAGATTCAGCTTGAGTTTCTGCCAGTGCGCGCCGCTGTCCATCGAAAAGAAAACGCCCGTCTCCGTCCCCGCGTAGAGCAATCCGCGCCGCTTGGGATCCTCGCGCACCGCATGAACGTAATCGCCCTCGGGAATGCCGTTGACGGCGGGCGTCCACGTCTTGCCGTAGTCCGAAGTGATGAAAATATACGGCTTGAAATCGTCCATTTTGTGCCGGTCCACCGCCACATACGCGGCGCCTCCGGCATGCGGCGAGGCATCGATCAGGCTCACCGTTCCCCACTCGGGCATGGCCGGCGGAGTGACGTTCTGCCACGAGCCGCCGCCATTGCGCGTAATGTGTACCAGGCCGTCGTCGCTCCCGGCCCACAAAAGTCCCTTCTCGACTGGCGACTCCGTCAGCGCGAAAATCGTCCCGTAATATTCCACGCTGGTGTTGTCTTCCGTGATCGGACCGCCCGACGCCTTCTGCTTCGATTTATCATTCCGCGTCAGGTCTGGACTGATCGCCGTCCAGCTTTTCCCTTGATTGGTCGATTTGAAAACGACTTCGCCGGTCGTGTAAATCACGTTGGCATCATGGGGCGAAAACAGAATGGGATCGGTCCATTGGAAGCGGTGCGGAAAATCGCCTACGCCATGGCCGGCGAAATCGATCGGCCACGGCGAAACGTCCGTTCCCTGCTCCGAGTGCTTATCGAACTTGAAAACGCCCTGCCCGGCCGAATAGACGATGTTGCCGTCGCGCGGGTCGGGCGCCATGAATGCGCTCTCCGAACCCGCCACCTCGTACCAGTTGCGCATGCCAATCAGCCCGAAATCGCTCCACGCCTGCGTCGCCACCGGAGTGTTGTCCTGCTGCGCGCCGAAAAGGTAATACGGGAAGCGATTGTCGGCCGCCACGTGGTAGAACTGCGCCGTCGGCTGGTTCAACTGCGGCGTCCAGTTCTTTCCTCCGTCGATGGAAATCGTCGCGCCGCCATCGTCGCCGTTGATCATTCGCTGCGGATTGGCAGGGTCGATCCACAAACCATGGTGATCGCCATGCGGCGCGGGCAACAGCGTAAACGTCTTGCCCGCGTCGGTGGAGCGGAACATCCCGGTATTCAAAACGTACACCGTATCGGCATTGCGCGGATCGGCAAATACGTGGCTGAAATACCAGGCGCGCTGGCGATACCGTTCGTCGTCGTTGACGCGCTCCCACTTATCGCCACCGTCATCGGAACGGAACAAGCCGCCTTTTTCCGCTTCGACCAGCGCGTACACGCGATCCGGATCGGCGCCCGATATCGCGACCCCGATCTTCCCGAGTATCCCAGCCGGCAGCCCGTTCCCCTCCAGCTTTTTCCACGTGACCCCGCCATCCTTCGAGCGATACAGCCCGCTGCCCGCGCCGCCGCTCGCGAACGTCCACGGCTGCCGCACTACCTGATACATCGCCGCGAAAACAATTGCCGGATTGGAAGGCGCGTAGGCCAGATCCGTGGCGCCCGTATGATCGTCGACGTACAGCACCTTGGTCCACGTCTTGCCGCCATCGGCGGTGCGAAACACGCCGCGTTCGCTGTTCGGACCGAACGCATGCCCGAGCGCGGCCACCAGCACGACATCGGGATTGTGCGGATCGATCAGCACGCGCGGAATGTGGCGCGAGTCTTTCAATCCGATATTGGTCCACGTCTTGCCGGCGTCGTTGGAGCGGTACACTCCATCGCCATACGAGATATTGCCGCGCAAACAACCCTCGCCGCTGCCCACATAAAGAACGTTCGCGTCGGACGGCGCCACCGCGATGCTGCCGATGGAGGCGATATCCTGCTGATCGAACTGCGGCGTCCAGTGCGCGCCGCCATCCACGCTCTTCCACACGCCGCCCGACGCCGCGCCGAAATAATACGTCTGCGGATCGCCCGGTACCCCGGCGACGGCGAGCACGCGCCCGCCGCGGAACGGTCCCACGAGGCGATACTGCATGCCCTTCAGAAGGCTCTCGTTGATTTGCGCGAACGCCGCGTGCGCGCCAAGGAAAATGAGGAGGAGCGGGCGTGTTGTCATAGCGAACTCAGGTTCGCATTGTACCGCACCGCCCGCTCACGGAACTTCTTATCGTTTCGTGATGGCGCGCTAAAAACTCGCCAAGGCTCGAGCATAGGTTTGCAGGACTCGCGCAAATGAGAACGCCGCTAAAATGCCCATGCGGTTTTTTTTTGAGATTTCTCTGCGCTCAATCGGCGAACGGGTCGACGATCTGTACCCCGGCATTCATAAAATCACCACGATTTCGCGTCGCAACCGCCAAACCGTGGACTGCCGCCGTAGCCGCGATCAGGCTGTCCTTAATCGGCATGGCTTTCCCGGCCCTGCGGAGGCGCGCCAGCAGTTCGGCCCATTTCAAACCCGTGTCCGAGTCCCACGCCAGACAGTGTAGACGCCCCGCGCCCGCGTCAAACCAGCGTTCCAGGGCAGCTCTCTTCCGTCCCTTGGGCAGGATGAGAATCCCGAATCGCAGTTCGCCCAAAATCACGGGATCAACGGCGATTTCCCGCTCCTGCGCGCGAAGCCACTTGATAACTCGCGGATCGGGAAGAGGCTTGGTCGGCACACTCAGGACATTGGCGTCGGCCAGGTACTTCATAGAGTATCCGTCGATTCAGACTCGATGGGTACGAAGAAGCCCTTGTGCGGGCAGGCGAGCAACCAGTCCAGCACGCCTTCATTCGGTGGCGCCGCGCGCCTGACGAGCCGATAATCTCCACGGTCGAGACGCTCGACATCGAACTCCTGCCCTGGCTTGATCTGGTCCATCTGCCGCAACTCTGCCGGCAGAACAATCTGGCCCTTGGACGAAACCGTAGTCCTCATGAAGGTAAGATAACGTGTTACTCACTCCCGGTGTCAACCACCCGGGGCATCACCCCAACTGGAAATTCACCGTAATCAGCGTCTCCACCTTGAACGGTTGGCCGTTCAGAATGGTCGGCTGGTAAGTCCACTTCTTCACCGCGTCCATGGCAGCCTCGATCAGTAACGGCGGACCGCTGATCACCTTCAGATCCTCGATGTGTCCATCCGTGCCGATGATCGCGTCCAGCTTCACCTCGCCCCACACTCGGGCATCTTTCGCCAGGACCGGATAAACCGGAGGCGGAGCGCTGATTACTTTGGCCGCTTCCACCTGTCCGCCCACGCGGATGACCTTCGGCGCTGCCGGAGCGGCGGCCGGCTTGGCAGGTGGCGGAGGCGGCGGTGGAGGAGCCACCGAAGGCGCCGCGCCTAACACGCCAGCCAGAACTCCGCCCACCACTCCGCCGGCCACGCCACCGGGCACTCCGCCCGGAACGCCCGCGATCTCCGCAGCCTCAACCGGCGCTTGCGGCAGATCGGGAACCGTGGCAATTGTTTTCGGAACCGTCTTCGGCGCGAAAAGCGCATGCGGGTTAACCCGCGGAATCACCACGTGGGCCACTCGCGGCGCCACCGACGCTGGCGCAGGCGGAGGAGGAGGGGGCGGTGGAGGCGGAGGCGCCACCAGCACCGCCGTCAGAGTTTCCAGCGGGAGCGCCTGCACGGTAAGCATTGGGATGACAATCAGAATGCCGATCAGCGCTATCTGACCGGCAAACGCCAGCAGCACCGTCCACCGTTTCCGCGTCGGCGGCTCAGAAAGAATCATTTGTTCGAACATAGTCCCCTCCTCCCAAACCCCACATCCCTACCGCATCCCACACTTGTTTAGACGCGGATCGCCCCGCCCGGGATACGAACGAGGCCGCCGCCTCCACCGTCGCCGACCGTGGTAAAACGGGGAAGTCAGGCTGGTTATACAAACATTTACATGAAACTACACAAAGCTTACTCTTTTGACGATGTCATGCTCGTGCCCCGCTACAGCAGAATGACTTCCCGCGCGGATGCCGATCTTTCTACCTCCGTCGCCGGCGTGCCCCTGCGCATTCCCATCATCGCGGCTAACATGTCTTCGGTCTGCGAAGACACCATGGGAATCGCCATGGGACAACTCGGCGGTCTGGGCATCATCCACCGCATGTGTTCCGTCGACCGCCAATTGAGCATGGTCAAAACGGTCCACGAGGCCGGCTGCCAGGTGGGATTCTCCATCGGCGTGGGCGCCGATTGGCGCGACCGCATGGAGGCTTGCCGCGCCTTCGCCTCCATCGTCTGCCTCGACGTGGCGCACGGCCATCATTTCCGCGTGGCAACGCTGCTCAACGAGTACTTCCGTACCTATCGCGATTACCCCATCATCATCGGACAAATCGCTACCGCAGAAGCCGCCGGCATGTTCATCCAGGACATCCCGCACGACTACCACCGCAGCATCGCGTTCAAAGCTTCCATCGGCGGCGGAAGCCTGTGCACCACCCGCATCATGACCGGCTACGGCATCCCCACCCTGCAAGCCATCGCGGATATCAATGAAGCGCACGGCCACGCGATTTCCATCATCGGCGATGGCGGCATCAAGAACTCCGGCGACATCGTGAAATCGCTCGCCGCCGGCGCCGACGCGGTCATGCTCGGCAATTTACTCGCCGGCACCGACGAAGCGCCCGGCAACATTATCAAGTCCCAGGATCAGCTTTACAAAGTGTATCGCGGCTCCGCCTCCTTCGGCGATAAAGCCCTGCGCGGCGAAGAGACGCGCAATGTCGAGGGCGACGAAGCCCTGGTGCCATACAAAGGTTCCGTCGTGCGCGTGATCGGGAGTCTGCTCGACGGCGTGCGCTCGGGCTTCTCCTATGGCGGCGCGCCCAGCATCCACGAATTACAGGCGCATGCCGAATTCGTCGAAATCACCGCGCATGGATTCGCCGAAAGCCTCCCGCACGGAAAGTGACTCGCCGTTACTGAGCTGCGACGTTACTGAGCCGCGTTTCAGTTACTGAGCCGCGACCGCGAGGGAGCGGTGCCTTTCCCGACTTATCTCCAGTCGCACAACATGCCTCGGAGGAAAGCATGAGCCTGATCGGTGGACGCGTATCCTGGCCGCGAGCGGACTGATTTTCGCTTTCGCAATTCTGTTCGCGCCGGCCCCCGGTGCTCCAGCGGGTACTTTTTCGCTCGCCGGAACTTTGGACGGCCCTACAGACTATGTTACTTATTTCCTGAACTTGAAATTCAGCGGTTCGGTCACGCTGCAGACTTATGGTTTCGGCGGACGAACCGGGCGCACCGGGTCATCCCAGCCGGCGGATTCGATCCCTTCGTCGGTATCTTCTCGGGAGCCGGACCCGGCGCGGTATTTATCGATGGCACCTCGGATGCCCTGTCGAACTACACCTCCGAGCCTTCTGCATGGCCGCCCGCGGGCACCGCCACCATCGGAGATTTTAACGGCGAATCCGGCGATGTCGAACTGCACGTCACCGGCCTGACTCCGGCAAGTTACACTATCCTCTTGAGTGACGCCCTATACTACCCCGAAGCCGTCTCTGAAAGCTTCCCGGCATTTCTGGGCGATGGCTTTCAGGATTTTACCGGTGACGTCTTGCCCTTCCAAACCTGCGTCGATTCATCCGACTGCGTTACCGATACCCAGAACTGGGCTCTCGACATCGCGGCGCCGGAAGAATCTACGCTCGCCGTTCCCAAGCCATCCTCGCTCGAACCAACCGGAATAAGTATAGTTGCCGCGGTAGTAGTCGCACTCATCCGACGCCTGCGTTTCAGCTACTGAGCCCGTTTAGTTACTGAGCCGCGACCGCGAGGGAGCGGTGCTTTACCACAACGAGATACTAACTTGAAAAGTCGATTCTCGAAGTCTGCCCTTTCGGCAGGGGGATTGGCCGTTGCGGCCGCTGTCCTCGTGCTGGCCATCCCGCGCACCGCTCACACCGTCGCCGCTGCCCTGGTGCAGGATGTTTCCAAACAGGCCGTCCAGATGGTGGCTATCACCCGCGATCCTCCGAGCCCCGGCACCGCATTTCCCTGCTTCACGCTGCCAACGAACGGGGTCGGATATTCCACGCCCGCGAATCAACGCCTGGTCATCACCAGGGTCAACCTATCGGGTGAGGGAGCGGGCCTTTACACTGCGGCGTTGCAGGCCGCGGGGAACAACTACGCGTTTTAGACGGGATCCGGGGTGAACACCATAGCACTTCAACTATCCCAATGGCCTGGTCCTTCCCGCCAATTCGCAGATCACGATTCTGGCAACAACCGCGATGCCACCAACCCGCAAGTCAATCTCTTCGGCTATCTCACTTACCAGTAGGCGCCGCTATCCCAGCCCCGCGCGCTTCCACAATTCGTCCACGCGCCGTTTCACTTCCGCCGTCATCCCGATCACGCCCGGCCAGGGCCGCGTAAAGCCCTCGCCGGGCCATTTCCGCGTGGCGTCGATACCCATCTTCGATCCGTAGTTCGGCAACCGGCTGGCGTGATCCAGCGAATCCACCGGGCCTATCACGAACTGGATGTCGCGTTCGGGATCGATGTTATTCAGTGTCTTCCACGCCACTTCCCGCACGTTCTGCACATCTACATCCTCATCCACCACCACGATGCACTTCGAGAACATCGCCTGCCCCGTGCCCCAGATCGAATGCATCACCTTGCGCGCATGGCCGGGGTACGATTTGCGAATCGCTACCAGAATCAGATTGTGGAACACGCCCTCGGCCGGCATCGCGATGTCGCGCACTTCCGGTAATTGCAGGCGCATCAGCGGCAGAAAGATGCGCTCGATCGCCTTGCCCATGTAGTAATCCTCCATCGGCGGCGGACCGACGATCGTGGTCGCATAAATCGGCTCTTTGCGCTGCGTCACGCACGTCACGTGGAACACCGGGTACTCGTCCGCCAGCGAATAAAACCCCGTGTGATCGCCAAACGGACCCTCCGTGCGCAACTCTCCCAGATCCACATACCCTTCGAGCACGATCTCCGCCTGCGCCGGCACTTCCAGGTCGCACGTCCGGCACTTCACCATCTCCACCGGGCTCTGCCTCAGAAATCCCGCGATCATCATCTCGTCCAGATCGGGCGGGAGCGGCAGAATCGCCGAATACATCGTCGCCGGATCCGCCCCCACCGCTACCGCCACGTCCATCCGTTTGCGCCCGTGGCGCTGCATCCGCCGATAGTGTTCCGCGCCCTGTTTATGCGTCTGCCAGTGCATCCCGGCCGTGCGCTCGTCGTAAATCTGCATGCGATACATGCCGCAATTGCGCTTACCGGTGTCGGGATTTTTGGAAAACACCAGCGGCAGCGTGATAAATCGCCCGCCGTCTTCCGGCCAGCATTGCAAAATCGGAAAATCGAACAGCGAAAAGCCGTCCGTGCGCACCACTTCCTGGCAAGGTCCGCTCTCGATCGTGCGCGGAAAGAACCCACCCATTTCGACTAGTTTGGGCAGCATTTTGAGCTTTCCGAGCAACCCCTCCGGCACGCGCATCTCGAGAAACTCCACGATGCGCGCCGCAACCTCTTCCACCGACCCGACTTCCAGCGCCAGTTCCATCTTCCGCGTCGAGGCGAACGCGTTGATCAGCACGGGAACCGTGTACCCTTTCGGCTTTTCGAACAGCAGCGCCGGTCCGCCCTGCTTGACGGCGCGGTCCGCAAATTCCGTGATCTCGAGAATCGGATCGACCTCGAACGGAATGCGCTTCAGCTCGCCTTTTTCTTCCAGCGCGCGAACGAACTCGCGCAGATCGCGATAGGCCATAGTTCAAATGAGTATGGTAGCAGTGCCGGACTCTCGTGTGTTTCACGGAACGCCCCGTGCCAGCAGTGTTCTTCTCTGCGTCCTCTGCGGCTCTGCGCGAAAAGTTTTTGCCCTTCTCGCTACGTTATCATTGAATTTAATACCGCTACATCCTGAGGAGAAGGAATGTTCAATCGTGTGGCATTCGTAACCGGCGCCAGCCGTGGAATCGGCCGGTCGATTGCCTTGACCCTGTGCCGCGCCGGTTTCGATATCGTTGTCGCATCGCCGGAAATCGAGAATAATGAGTCTGTGGCCGAGGAAATCCGCGCCTGCAGCGGCGAGGCGATGACGCTCAATCTCGACGTCACATCGCCGGAATCAATCAAAGAGGGCTTTGCCAAGGTGTTGGCCTCCAAGACCCGCATCGACGTGCTCGTGAACAACGCCGGCATCACGCGCGACGGCCTCGCCGTCCGCATGAAGCTCGCCGATTGGGACCTCGTCCTCAAGATCAATCTGCAAGGCGCGTTCCTCTGCACCCAACAGGTGCTGCCGAGCATGATGCGCAACCGCTGGGGCCGCATCGTCAACATAGCCTCCGTGGTCGGACAGGCGGGTGCGGCCGGACAGGCGAATTACGCCGCCTCCAAAGCCGGTCTGATCGGACTCACCAAGGCCCTCGCGCAGGAAATGGCGTCGCGCAACATTACCGTCAACGCCATCGCGCCCGGATATATCGCCACCGACATGACCAAGGTGCTACCCGAGGAAGTGAAGCAAAAAATCCTCGCCGCCGTCCCACTCGGACGCATGGGCACGCCCGAAGACGTCGCCGCCGCGGTAAAGTTCCTCGCCAGCGAGGACGCGTCCTACATTACCGGACAGGTGCTCGCCGTCAACGGCGGTATGTACATGTAGCGCCGCTTACTGTACGGCGGAATCGTAATCCCCAAACCGCCGCGCCCCGTCCCATTGCGACGCGCCGTCACATGGTCGACTGTACGATGTCCGCCCGGGTACGTGCCGCGCTGTTTTCGGCAAACTGGTATTCAGGAGGCTGAAAAATGATTCGCAAGTACTCCCTCGTCATCGAAGGGGACGATACCGGCTACAGCGGGTATGTGCCGGAGCTTCCCACCATCGTCATTACCGCCGACTCCGTTGAGGATTTGGTAGCCCGCGCCAGGGAAGCTATTAGCCTTTATTGGGAAAATCTGCGAACCGACCTGCCGCCGGCCTCAATCGTGCGTGAGATCGAAGTCGAACTGCCGGTTTGAGCTGATCCACCAGGCCCGGCCGCTCCTAATGGCCGACGTGGCGGATTTTCTCGGCCCGCTCCTGCACCGCGGCGTCGGGGCCTTGCCGCTTACATGTACGGCGGAATCGTAATCCCCAGAATCCCCACCGTTCGTTCCAACTGCCGCCGGAAGAAATCCGTCATCCACAGCAGGAACACCTTCTTCTCGCGATCTTCTTCGTGAATGATCGAATATTTCTGATAGAAGTTGCTGAACGCCTGCGCCAGTTGGAACGCGTACCGCGCCACGTGCGCCGGCTCGCCCGAGATCACCGCGTTCTCCACCGCCGAATCCGCCTTCGACGCCGCCAGCAGCACCTGCCAGAAATCTTCGAACTGCAACTGCCGCGCCAGCGCCTCGCCCGTCAACTCCGCCGCGAAATCCGGAATCGTCTCGCCTCGCTCCTCGAACTTCCGCAGAATATTACGCGCCCGAACCGCCGAATATTGCACGTACGGCCCCGTCTCGCCCTCGAAACTCAGCGCCTCCTGCAGATCGAACGCGATCACCGTATTGCGCGTATACTTCAGCAGAAAGTACCGCAGCGCCGCAATCGCAATTTGCGTGGCCACCGCGCGATTCTGCTTGTCGCCATCGTCGGGATGCCGGTCCACCACTTCTTTCAGCGCCTTTTCGATCAGCCTGTCCATTAAATCGTCGGCCTTCACCCCCAGGCCCTTCCGCCCCGACACTTCCACGTACGGCCGCTTGCGATCTTCCTCCGATAGCGGTATTCCCAAATCCGCGCAGCACCGCGGCGAAAGCGCCACCATTTCGTAATTGAAGTGCACCGAGCGGTCGGCCTGCTCGTGGTACCCCAACCCGCGCAGCCCCGCCACCACCACGTCCTGCAGATACGATTGCCGCGTGTCGATGACGTTATACACGCGCGCGCCGTGCCCGAACTGCTGGCCCGATTCCGTCGCCTCGTCCGTCGTCACCCACAGCACGCGCCCATCGGCGTACGTCTGAAACGGCTTGTAGTAGAAATCCTTGCCCAGCAGCCCGAATTTCCAAAGCTGGTAGGCGATGTCCTTGCCGGTATACACCACCGTCCCGTCCGACCGCACGATCACCTTGCCTTCTTCCGAAAGCCCGGGCATCACCCAGCATCCCGCGTGCTTGCCTTCCGTCTCGAAGTAGATCGCCTCGCGCTCTTTCAGCAACTCAAACGCCGCCGCCCAGAATTGCAGATGCAGAATCTCGCTCTCCCGCGGCAGCACGTCGTACTCCACGCCCAGCCGCAGCATCGTCTTCAGGTGCGCCTCGACCACCGCGTCCGCCACCAGGTGCGCCAGTTCCGCGAGCTCGCCTTCGCCCGCCTCGATGGCGTGCAGCGTCGCCGCGCGCCATGCGAGCGACTCCGGATGCTCCTTATAGTTACTCGACGTCCGCGCGTACAGATCCCAACAGTGGTAATCGAACCGCACCGCCGGGTCGGCCAGCATGGCGCGCACATCCGCCGGCGTTTTCTGCTCCAGGTAGTGGAACCCCACCACCACGTCCGCCACCTGCACCCCCGTGTTGTCGATGTAGTTCTGCACCTCTACGTGATGCCCGCGCGAACGCAGCATGCGCACGAACGTATCGCCCAGCGTGGCGTTGCGCAAATGGCCGATATGCGCTGCTTTATTCGGATTGATGTTGGTGTGTTCGACGATGATTTTCTCCTCCGCGCCCTCCGGCGCTTCGACATCGCCCGCGAGCAGCGCCGCCGCATACGCGCCGCGATCCAGCCGGATGTTGATATACCCGTTGCCCGCCACTTCCATCGCGGCGACGCCCGCGATCGGCCCGATCTCCTCCACCAGTTCCGCCGCGATCTTCCGCGGCACCTGCCGCAGTTGTTTGGCCAACTGGAACGCCGCCGGCACCGCCATTTCGCCGAACTCGCTCTGCCGCGGCTGTTCCACCGCCACCGCCAAATCGATGCCGTATCGAATCTGTATATGCGCGTGGAGCGCGCTCTCTACCTGCTTTTCAATAGAATGGAACACGGGAATCTTCAGTGTAACAAGCCCACGCCAGTTTCCTGGGCCTCTCGCGAAAGGCCTGTGAGACGGTCTTTCTTTTCTGGCAGAGGCGCAGAGACCGCAGAGAGAGAACAGTTCTCAATCTCTGCGTCCTTTGCGCCTCTGCGTGAAACCAAAAAAGAATCCGGCAAAGACGCCAAGCGCCCAAACTGGTGGCCGACGGTCATTTTCTGGGGTATGATCATACCAGGAGTATGAAATGGCCGGCGTTGACCGCGTAACTGTCACCTTGCCCAATGACCTCGTGAGAGACATCGACCGGCGGGAGAAGAACCGCAGCAAGTTCATCGCGGAGGCCGTTCGCAACGAACTTGATCGCCGCCGGCGCGATGAGCTTCGCCGGTCGCTGGACAATCCCCACCCCGAGAGCGCTGAACTCGCCGAGCAGGGACTTGAGGAGTGGACGCGCGGCTTACCTGTGGAAGATGCCGCGGCACTCGTTGACAGCAACGCTGGCAGACCGATTCGTTGGGTCTCCGGCGAAGGCTGGGTCGAGGGGAGCGAGTGAAACTCGGCCGCGGCGCTATTGTCATCGTCGAGCTCGACCCCACCATAGGACACGAACAGCGTGGCGTCAGACCCTGCATTGTCGTGAGCGATCCCGACGTAATCGGGGACCAGCGCTTTCCGCTGGTTTGCGTGGTACCCGTTACGGGCACTCCGGGTGAGGGACTATTGTATCCGCCACTGGCGCCAGGCAAGAGCGGCCTGGCAAAGAAGTCCTTCGCCCTGATCGATCACCTGCGATCTGTTGATAAGCGCCGGGTCCGGAGTGTGTTCGGCGAGATTGCTCAAGAAGAAATTGCCGCGATCGATGAGGGGTTGGCAGTCTTCCTCGGGCTCCGTCCCTGCCAAGCTCTCGGATGATATCTGGTCGGGAGAAGCGTACGATTAATCACACGGCGGTGTTATCCTAATCCATGCCGATGCTCAACGCCGTTACGATTGAACAGTTTGCCCTCACCCTCATAAATCCCATGCGACCGATTCTGGTAATCCATAAAGTCGAACGTCTTCCCTAGTTCGATTAGCCGATTCACCAGCTTCTCCGTTCCCTGAAAATGCACGTTATCGTCCCCCTACCCGTGAACGATCAGCAGCTTCCCTCTCAGCCCCGCCGCATAATTAATCGCCGATCCCGAGCGATACCCCTCCACGTTGTCCGCCGGCACGCCCATGTACCGCTCCTGATAAATCGTGTCGTGCAGCGTCTGGTCGGGCACCGGCGCCACCGCCACGCCCACGCGATAAACCTCCGGCGACCGGAACATCAGGTTCAACGTGTTCGTCCCTCCGCCGCTCCATCCGCACACGCCGATGCGTCCCGCATCCACGTCTGATGCTGCATCGAAATCAGTCCCGCCCCGCCATCGTTGTGCCCTCCGCCACGCGCGTAGCCCGAAAGGCGGCGCAGGAACTGTGTTGACAATGTCACGCCTGGAGAGTGTTTCTCACATCGTTACTCGAACACGCGCACCCTGATTAAGTGCGCGCGACCTAGGAAACTCACGGTCGCCCCTGCCTCGATCCGTCGTGTCGGCTCGCCACCTTCCCGGCCGTCCGTTGTAATGTCCGCCTTCGTGGCCGAAATGGAATGATACAACACCGTTACAGCATTTATGATTACCCTATTACAAGCCCAGATGGACCGAATTGATGTCTGTCTTTAATGGCGATGTAATTTGCGTCCAGGGATCATGATTTGAACGCCAAAAATCTGATTCCATTACAATGATTCGGTTCAAGGAGCCATGAAGGACGGCCGCCGCGATAAACTGCTATCAATGAGCTGGGACGTCTACCTTGCCTACGCTTCCAAGGATGCCGAAATTGCCCGTAGCGTTAGGGCTGAACTGGAAAAGGTGGGGTTGAAGGTGTGGATGGACCATACGGAATTAAAGCCGGGGGGAGGGCTGGTTGCGAAAATGGACGAAGGCCTGCGCGATTCGCGCGCTGGTGTCATAATCCTCAGCCCTCGCGTGAATATGAAACGGGGGTGGGTGCGCATGGAGATCGACGCGCTCATGGATCGCGCCGGTTCCGCCCACACGCGTATCTTTCCGATTCTGCATCACATGACCCTGGCGCGGCTGCGGAAGCAATCGCCATTGCTCGCTGGATTGGTGGCGGGAAACACCAGGGACTTGCCAGGCTTTGCGGCTTATGTCCGCGATACCCTCGCCGTAAGTATACCCCAGCCTCCCGGGCAGCCCGAGCGTCATCCGTTGGCGGCTTTGCTCTTCGTGGCAGGCATTTTGCTTTCGGCTGGGATTGGTTGGCTCATGATCGCAACCCGCAGCCCAGGTCACCCCGAGATAGATCCGGGGCCCACGCAGCAGCGGATTCGATTCTCGGTTGAGCTATGGAAGAACGGGCAGAAAGTCGACGGAGCGGTTCGCGCGCCCGACAATCCCGACTGTTCCATTGAGGGATTGGTGGTCGAGTGCAATGGGCAGGTCCATGATCGCTTCCATCTGATTGCGACGGGGCCACACCGCGAGCAAGTGGATCGTCATTTCGAAATTGGTACAAGTAAGATAGTAAAGATCGAGTTCCCATGATGCGTGTTCGCCTGTTGTTCATCACCTCTCTGCTAGCAACACTGTGTTTCGCAGCAGACCCGCGCCCGCTAGTGCACGGATTTGTGAAATGCGGGGCCCCCCCCACTCCGCTGACCGGCGCCCGCGTGCTCGTGGGCATTCGCAGCGGTACGACCGATGGACACGGTGAATATAGCGTCGTAATCGATGACGACCGGTTGAAACTAGGTGATGACGTGTCGGTCGCAGTAGTCGAAGCGCCTGGATGCAAGGGACCTCCGACCTTCACTGTTACGCTGAAACGGGAGACGAACGTTACAGACATCGACTTGGCGCGCCTTCCCCCAGCACCTCCGCCGCTGGCGCCACCGAGCCAACCGGGGCCACTGGGCACGGGAATGAGCCACGCGCCGCCGGTTCAGCGGCCTCCGCAGCCGAGTGCGCCGGCGGCGGAGAAGCCATCCGCTCCGCCGACGATAGACGTCACGGTGACCGGCGCAAACGTGTCCGTGACGGCGACGCGGGCAATGGGCGCGGCGGGACGAGCCCCGCTGGAGGTTACGGCGATGCCTCTGGGCACCATTCAGCATCTGATCGCAAATGAGACGTGCTTGCCGGAGCGCACCAATCGTACTACGCCGTTACGCCTGGACACGGGCGTGATCGCGCTGACCGAAGCGCCAACGGCCACGTTTGTGGAGCGGCATCTGGCCGCCGGGTGGAGCTTCGGTGAGCGGGACGCGTTCTTTTTGGTCACGGCCAAATCGTCGCAGGTCGAGCGAAGCGCGATCGTTTTCGTCCGCGGCCCCGAATGCCAGCCGGCCCACCGGCATTTTACACACGCGTCTGCCGAAGAGATGGCGATTCGCGCGCGACACAATGGCGAGACAGCGGACCTGGTGAAAGCGGCAGCGAGTAAGTTCCACATCACGGAGTTCGAAGGGAAGAAGGTAATTGATGAGCTAATCGCAATTAAGCATGACCAAGTGAAACCGTCGCAGGACCTCGAGCGCGCCGTGGCCTCGGGGACATTGGAAACGGTCCAAGCGCTGGTGCTAGCGGCGCACGGTGAGCAGGATTTGGCAGGCTGCGACTTTAGTAACGGCGCGTCCCTGATAGCCCTGGCCGCCCGACAGGATCGGCCTGATGCCCCGGAGCTGATTGACTATCTCAAGAGTCATGGGCTGGGCTTGGCACCATCTTGCGGACCTGACCCTATGATGGAGGCGGTCAGGAACAACCGGGTGGGGACTGCTCGAAAGCTGCTGGAACTAGATCGGAACTTCGTAAATCCGAGGCGGAGGTTGGATTCGAATGAGTTTTCCGAAACCCCCATCCATGCGGCCATCGAGCACGGTCTCTTGGAAATGGCGAACCTCCTGATAGACGGGGGGGCCGATCTGACCGTTCAATTGGATGATCGGGGACGGGAGCGCGGAACTCCTCTGGAGTTCGCTGCGGGCCTAAAGGGGACAGCGCAGATGGAGATCTTGCGCGCACTGCTCCGGAAAACGCGGGACACCGGCGCACGGGCCCTGGAGCGGGCCATTGATGCGAGTTCCTCAGACGCCGTAGCGATTCTCCTCCAGAACGATCCCGATCAATACCGCAACCTGCTTGGCACAGGGACTCTTCTCTGCGTCCCTGCCCAAAGAGGGGCACTCGACCTGGTGGAAGCGCTTGTGAAGGGAGGCGGGACACTCGAAGCCTGTCCAAATATTTCCTCGATTCTGCAAAACGCTTTGGATGAGGGATTGGCCCCGATTGTGCAGCTGGCCTTCAAGAGCCACCCGGACTTGCCACCGCCGGAGTGCCGCGATGTCATCCGAACGGCGCGCAACCGGCACTGGACCCTGGCATTTGAGTTGTTGAAACGTGGAGGAGTGGATTTCGACTGCGATTTTGGCGGCTTGCGGCTCGTGACGCTTGCGGCAGTGCAGCGAAATCTCGAGGTGCTCGAGATATTGCACAAGGTCGGCCCGCAGCTGGACTTCGATTCGGCAGCCGGCACGCCTCTGAATCTCGCCATACGCACCGGCGCGGACGAGTCCGTAAAGAAATTGCTCGGATTCGGCGCCAGCCCGAATACCATTTCCAGCGTCTTCCTTGCCGACAAAAACGGCAACACAATCGATTGGGACGATTGGGGCTTCAACCCGCGGTTAACGCCGCTTATGCATGCCGTGCGGGCCCACCGGCTCGACTATGTAAAGCTCCTGTGCGACAACCACGCCGATGCGAACGCCTCGATTCCATTCGAGGCTGGTGTGCAGAAGACGATGCCGGGAACGGCCCTCGCGGGCGCCATCTATGAAGGGCAGCCGGAGATAGCGGCTTACCTGATCGAGAGCTGTCATGCAGATGTGAACCAGTATGGTCTCCAGGTGAGCAGCCGCAACGGCCTGAATGCCACAATCGACGCGGTCCCCTGGCCGCCGCTCTTGCACGCCATTAGCAGGAACGACATACCGACGCTCCGCTTACTGCTCGATAAGCAAGCTAACCCGAACGTGTGCGCATCGGCGACCGATAAAGAGTTAACGCGCTCGATGGCATCGGCGCTTCAATATGCTACGGCCTTGCACAATGACGCAGCCGTCGCGCTGCTCACAGAGCACGGAGCTAAGCCCAAATTTCGATGCAACCAAAAGGTAAGGTAGCGTCGCAATGGGCGGCCGATCGACCACACCCTTCAACACGAACGCCCCAGCCTAAAAAAAAGCAGTGCTGCTGGATGCGACCCAGTCATGAACATAGACCTACACAACCCGCGCCTATAACTTCACCCCCTACTTCCCCCCCGCCGGCAAATGCTCCTCGATATACCGCGCGATCAAACTATACACGTGCAGTGAAGTCCCCTCGCCCTCATAAATCCCATGCGACCGATTCGGGTAATCCATAAAGTCAAAAGTCTTCCCCAGCTCGATTAGCCGATTCACCAGCTTCTCCGTCCCCTGAAAATGCACGTTATCGTCCCCCGACCCGTGAACGATCAGCAGCTTCCCTCTCAGCCCCGCCGCATAATTAATCGCCGATCCCGAACGATACCCCTCCGCGTTGTCCGCCGGCACGCCCATGTACCGCTCCTGGTAAATCGTGTCGTACAGCGTCTGGTCGGGCACCGGCGCCACCGCCACGCCCACGCGATACACGTCCGGCGAGCGGAACATCAGGTTCAACGTGTTCGTCCCTCCGCCGCTCCATCCCCACACGCCCATCCGCCCCGCATCCACGTATTCCCGTTCGTGCGCCAACTCCAGCACCGCCTCCGTCTGATCCTGCGTCGATAGCAACCCCACCGCGCCGTACTGTGCCTTCCGCCACGCGCGCCCCTTCGGCGCCGGAGTGCCGCGATTCTCGAAGCTCACCACCAGATATCCCTCCTCCGCAATTGCCCGATGGAAGAGTCCATTCCGTCCGCTCCACGCGTTCACTACCGTCAACCCCGCCGGTTCGCCATACACATGCACCAGCACCGGATATTTCTTCGCCGGATCGAACGCCCGCGGCTTGAGTATCCATCCATCCACCGTGATCCCCGACGGCAGCGCCAATTGCAAGAACTCCACCGGCGGATCGAGCGCACCCGCCGCGTTCGAGCGCAGCAGCGTGTTCGCTTCCAGCACGCGCACCTGCTTGTCCTCCGGCAGGCTCACCAGGTCCGTCGCCGGAGGCCGGTCGAACGCCGAGTAAGTATGAAAAGCCCATTTGCAATCGGGCGAGATGTCGTACTGGTGCGTGCCGCGCGCGCCCGCCGCCGTAATCCGCTCCACCGTCCCCGGCTTGTCGATGCGCGCCCGGTACAGATACCGCTCCGTCGCATTCTCCGGCGACGCCACGTAGTAAACCCACCGCCCCTCCGTGTCCACTCGAGCAATCTCCATCGCGTCCGCGGCCGCCTGCGTCACCGCTACCGGATCGCCGCCGCTAACGCTCACCGCGTACGCCCGCCGCCAGCCATCGCGCTCGCTTAACCACAGGAAACCCTGATGCCCCTTCAGCCAGTCGAAACTCTGCGCTTCCGAAGCGATCGTTTCGCCCTCCGGCACGCTCACCCACGCATCGTCGCGATCGCGGAAAATCTCCTTCGCCGCGCCCGATCCCGCGTCCGCTTCATAAACCACCATCACGTTCTGCCGCCGGTTCATCTGTCCCACCAGCACGCTGCGTTCGTCCGCCCACTCCATGCGGAACAGGTAGTTCTCCCGCGGATCGCCCGGCGCCTGAATCCGTCGCGGCGCGCCGCCCGCGGTACTCACCACCCCCACGCGCACCGATGGATTCTTCGTCCCGGCCTTCGGGTACGGAAACCTGGTCAACTCCGGATAAAGCGACTTCGTATCGTTAATAATCGTGTACATCTCCACGCCGCTTTCATCCAATTGCCAGAACGCGATATTCTTCCCGTCCGGCGACCACCGGAATCCGTCCCGCAAATTCAGCTCTTCTTCGTAAACCCAATCCGACGCCCCGTTCACCAACGTGTCCGACCCGTCCGACGTCAGCCCGCGAATCGCGCCCGTGGCGAGGTCCTCCACATACAGATTGTTCGCCCGCACATATGCCACCGCTGATCCGTCCGGCGAGAACTTCGCGAACATCAGCGACGATGCCGGCGCATCTCCGCCCAGCTTCTTCAGCGTCCCCGCTGCCCGGTCGAGCACCCAGTAATCGCCGCGCGTGTTCGTCCGCCACGTCCGCTTCGATTCCGTGAACACCAGCAGCCGATTGAGTGTCCGGTCCCACCGGTAATCCTCGATCGCGAGCGCCTTCTTCGCATCCTTCGCCGTCAATTGCGCGGCCGAAACCAGAATCGAGCGTTTGCCGCTCACGGTGTCGTACTCGACAATGTCCTCCGCCTTCGCGTCTCCCGCCGAAGGCTCCAGCGTCGTGAAACCCGTTCCTTCCCGAATCCAGCGCGCCGGGCCGAATCGTTTGGCCGCCAGCGCGTTCGAGTTGAAGATCCGCGCGAGCCTCTCGGCAAGCTGTTCCGAACCCGCCGAAAGCGGCGGAAACATGATAAGAGCCACAACGGGCAGTAGGATGGCAAGGCGTCGATGCATCCTTCGATCTTACCCCGAGGCGCCTCTTGGGCTACCATCGTAAGTACACCCAATCATGCACGATCTCCATTACTTCCGAACCAACTTCGAAAAGATTGCCGAGCGCCTGGCCACGCGCAGCAACCCTCCCGATCTCGACCGCTTCCGCCAACTCGACGTCGAGCGCCGCGCCGCCATCACCAAAGCCGAACAGCTCCAGGCGAAAGCCAACGAGAATTCCATCGAGATCGGCAAGCTTCGCCAATCCGGCGCCGATACCTCCGCCCAGCAAGAGCAGCAGCGCGCCATGAAGGCGGAAATCTCCGAGTTGAACAAGCAGGCCGACGCCGCGGACGCCGAATTCCAGGAACTCCTCAAGGGCGTCCCCAACGTGCCGCACGAATCCGTGCCCGTCGGCAAAGACTCCGATGACAACCTCGAAGTGCACCGCGTGGGCGAGCCGCCCATGTTCGATTTCCAGCCCAAAGCGCATTGGGATCTCGGTCCCGAGCTCGGCATCCTCGATTTCGAACGCGCCACCAAAATCACCGGCGCCCGCTTCGCCCTCTATTGGGGCCTCGGCGCAAAACTCGAGCGCGCCCTCATCAACTTCATGCTCGACACCCACACCCGCGAGCACGGATATACCGAAGTCCTGCCGCCATTCATGGTCAATTCCGAGAGCCTCTACGGCACCGGCAACCTTCCCAAATTCAAAGCCGATCTGTTCAAGATCGAAGGCTTCGATTTCTGGCTGATTCCCACCGCCGAAGTCCCCGTCACCAATATTTATCGCGACGAAACTCTCGATGCCGACACGCTCCCGGTGAAGCTCTGCGCTTACACGCCCTGCTTCCGCAGCGAAGCCGGCTCGTATGGCCGCGACGTCCGCGGCATCATCCGCCAGCACCAGTTCCAGAAAGTCGAACTGGTGAAATTCGCCCGCCCCGATCAAAGTTACGACGAGCTCGAGAAGCTCACCTCCGATGCCGAAGACATCCTGCGCCGCCTCGAACTACCCTTCCGCCGCGTGACGCTCTCGACCGGCGATACCAGCTTCTCGTCCGCCAAAACCTACGACATCGAAGTCTGGCTGCCCGGCCAGAACGACTACAAAGAAATTTCATCGTGCTCCAATTTCGAGGCGTTTCAGGCCCGCCGCGCCTCCATCCGCATGCGCAGCGGCAAGAAATCCGAATTCCTGCACACGTTGAACGGCAGCGGCCTGGCCGCCGGCCGCACCTGGGTCGCCATCGTCGAAAACTATCAGCAGAAGGACGGCAGCGTCGTGGTTCCCACCGCGCTTCGCCCGTACCTCAACGAAGAGGTGATTCGTCCGCGTAAGCAGGCTTGACAACAATCGCAATTTGCAATAGAGTAATTGCATATTGCTATAACGGAAACAGGCATGAACTTCGAGCTCATCGGCACCATGATTCGCCTGCGCTACAAACTCCTGTGGGCCAATACCCGCACGCGCAATGGCAAAATCGCTCTCTTCTTCGCGGGCTATCTGCTGCTGGTGATGTTCCTCGCCCTGCTGGGCGCCGGCGGTACCGGCGCGGGCATGGCCGCCATCCGCAGTGGAAAGGGCGCCGTGCTCGCCGGCGCCATGCTCACCGGAGTCTTCGCCCAAGGCCTGCTGGCCAGCGTCATCCTCGGCTTCGGCATGGCCACCATCTTCTCCGAGACCGAACTACGCCGCTACCCCCTGCGCGCCAACGAACGCCGCTTCACCCGCCACATCATCGGCATCGTCGACCCCTTCTGGATTCTGTTCCTCGTCCTCGATCTCGGCATCGCTTTCGGACTCTATCTGTTCGGCGCCGGCGGATTCTGGTTCGGACTGGTGGCCGTACTGCTGCTGTTCGTCTGTAACTATGTCGCCGCCCGCGTGCTCGGCATGCTGGTACAGCGGCTCGCCAGCCAGAAATTCGGCGCCATGATCATGCTCGCGCTGGTCATCTGCATCGGCATGCTGCCGTCGCTCCTCCAACCGGTGCTGAAAAAGTATCCCGCCATCTGGCAGGGCCTCAAAGGTGTCTGGCAGACCACCCCGCCGGCCGCCGCGGGCGTCGCCATGACGCACCTCGATATCGGGGCGCTCCAGGCTCTCGGCGTGATCGCCCTGTGGACCGCCGCTCTCTTTGCGCTGCTCATCCTCATCGAGCGCCGGCCGCCCAAAGCCGCCGCCGTGCACGATACCAAGATCGTCTTCGAAGACCGCATGGACCGCCTCGGCCGAATCTTCGGTCCCACAATCGGGCCGCTCGTCTCCCACTGGCTGCGCTTCTATTTCCGCAATAATCGGTTCCGCACCATCTATCCACTGGCGCTGCCTCTGGCCGCCTTCCTTCTGTTTTTCCTCTCGCGCCAGGACAGCAGCAAACATAGCCCTTTCGGCGGACCGTTTTCGGTCGCGCTGGCGATTTTCGGAATTATCGGTTTCATCGGCACGGGCCAATTCGCCGTCAATCAATTCGGCTATGTCGGCGGCGGCTTCCGCCGCTTTCTGTTGCTGCCCACCGACCCCGCCGCGGCGTTTCGCGCCGGCAGCTACATGTTCGTCAGCCTCAGCGGCGCCCTGATCCTTCCCGCGGCGCTGCTCTTCGCCCTGTTCGGGCCCATCCCGTCGAACGCGCCCATGATGCTCATGCTCGTAGGCACGAGCGTGATGAGCCTGTTTCTGTTTCACGGCATCGCGCTGTGGACTTCGGTCCTCGGCCCGCGCCGCGGCAATTACAAACAGGCCTTGGGCAACGATCTGTCGTTCGTCGGGAATATCGTCATCCTGGGAGGCACATTGGGCTGGCTGTTTCTGCCCCAGTTGCTCATCCGTGGCGATTCGGCGGCGCTCGTGCGCAGCTATTGGTGGGCCACTCCGGCGCTGGCTCTGGCCGCGATCATCTTCTACACCGTCTCGCTGCGCCTCACCACCTCCCTGTTCCGCGCGCGGCGGGAAGAAATCATGGCCATGATGGAAGGGAAAGGCTAACCAATGAACGCGCAAAACGCGGCCATCCGCATCACCAACCTGTCGAAGCTTTACGGCAATACCATGGCTGTCGAGAACCTCACGCTCAACGTCCAGCCCGGCCGCATTTTCGGCTTTCTCGGGCCGAACGGATCCGGCAAAAGCACCACCATCGGCTGCCTCACCGGCCTGCTCGATCCCACCGCCGGCCAGATCGAGATCCTCGGTCAGCACTTCGATGCCGATAACGCGGCCATCAAGCGGCGCATCGGCGTCATGCCGGAAACTCTCGGCCTCTTCGATCCGCTCTACGCCCATGAGTTCCTGGCATTCGTGGCGCGCATCTTCGGGCTCAACGAGTCCACCACGCGCAAGCGCGTCACCGAGTTGCTCGACGCCCTCGAACTCACCGATAGCGGCAAGACTCTCGCCGAATACAGCACCGGAATGCGCAAGCGCGTAGCCTTCGCCGCGGCCGTGATTCATTCTCCCGAAATCCTGTTCCTGGACGAGCCCTTCGAGAGCATCGACCCCGCCGGAGTGGCGCTCATGAAGCAGTGGCTACGCCGCTTCACCGACCAGGGCCGCACCGTCTTCATGACTACCCACGTGCTCGAAACCGTCGAACGCGTCTGCCACGACGTGGCCATCATCACCAAGCCGGGCAAACTCGTCTGGCAAGGCGACGTCACCGTCCTCGCCACCGATGGCAAGCTCCAGTTCAACGGCCGGGAATTCGACGCCCTTGAACCTCTTTTCCTGCATCTTACCGGCGAGCGCTACAAAGATCTCGACTGGCTCTAACGCCGACAGGCACTCCAGCCGATAAGAGGCGTGGAGTGTCCATGACGATCGGAAAGCAAATCGGTTTGTCCATCGGCGGCATGATAGGCCGTGGATGAATATGATCGGTTCGCTCATCAACGGATACGTGCTGTGTTTTGGGCGCCCCGTCGAAAAGTAGCTATGTGGGCAGCCAATCCTGGCTGCAGCCGCCTTTCCAGGCGGCTCCGTTGTGGATCCGGCACACTATTTCGTGCACGACTGACACAGCCCGTGGGTCTCGGCACACGCCAATGCCCGGTCCCACCCGCGCTCGTACCGGAGCGGGCGCTCCACCTGGAAGGGCCGCAACCGTGCATGCGAGAACCGCGTAACGAAAACTTGCACCCCGGGCCGGAATTCCGCGGTTCACAACGAGCTGATTGCCAGGCCCGGGGAGGAAGGCGACAACGACATGAGATTTCCTTCTCCTTGGGCCATGCTCGCCGCTCCGGTCCTGCTGGCCATCCCCGGCGCCGTCCGATGCCTCTCCGCGCCCCAGGATCAGTCGAGCCCGCCGGCGGATCTTCAACAAGACCTGCAGAAGATCGCTCACCTCGCGCCCGATGTATGTCCGGATGGAATCGGCGAAGACGCCTCCGATATCTACAATCGCTTCTTCCCCCATGCGGCGGAAAACGTCGTGGCAGAGCTGAATGCCCCTTCCGCGGCATTGAGACCGCCCCGCGAGCGCGCTACCGATGCCCTCCAGCGGCTGGAACAATTAAGCGCCGCGGTCAACTCCGCCTGGCCGGAAGATGCACGATTTCATTTCGAGGTCCTCGACCTTACTCCCGCCATCGTCGTCAAAATGTCGATTCGCACCAGCGAGACGTACTACGTCTTCGCCGTCCCGACCGGGGACGCTGGGAAGCCGAACGCTCAGTGGAGCCAATATGAATCCGAGGAAGACGTTGGCCGCAATGCGGCGAATACCAGTCTCGACCTCTATCCTCTGCACCGCGGCCCTTCGGGTCGCCCGAGATTCCTTGCGGATTTCACCTTCTCCGGCTGCATGGGCAGTTTTGGGACCGCCTATGAGGCCCGCGAATGGAACCCGGATTCCGCTACTCTGACGAAGATCATCAGCCAGGATGGCGCCTGGGGTTTGGTGGTCGATGACCCGCTCGAGGGAATCGGTAAGCTGCAAACCGAAGGGCCGGTGATAACCCTGCCGTATTGCTGGTTCTCACCGATCGATACCTGGGACAACCCTACGCTCTGCGCGGTGGACACTTACGATCTCTCCGGTGACGACGCCCGCTTCGAAGGCCACGCGTACAATCGCCCGGACCTCGTGCCGGTAGCCAAGGCGATTGAGTACGCGCAAAAGCGCGATAGTCCGGCGCTGCTCGGTTACTGCGCGTCCAGCGAGGTTGCGGACAGCCTGGTTCGTGACATGCCGCCCGATATCTTCGCCATCGAGATCAAAGTTACTCCCGAGGGCACCGGGAAAGAGCGAGTCGAATTAGATAACGACTCCGTATATACCTTCGAAGTGGAGAAGGTCGGAGATCGCTGGCTCGTCGTCTCCTTCAGTCCGGAGTGAACGAGCCCTTTACCGCGTTTCCACTTCCCGTAACCAATCCGGCCGCTTCAGCACTTCCCGCGGCTTGCTCCCGTCCGGCGGCCCGATAATTCCGTCCCGCTGCATCATATCCAGAATCCGCGCCGCCCGCCCGTACCCCAGCCGCAAATGCCGCTGCAGCGTCGACGTCGACGCCTTGCCCATCTGCAGCACCAGCCGCACCGCCTCTTCGTACATCGGGTCCTGCTCCGCGCCTTCCGCTTCCTCCGCCCCGGAGTCTTCTTCGTCGCTCGGCGGCGCCACCAGGAACGATTGGTCGTATTCCGGCGTCGCCTGCTGCTTCCAGAAATCCACCACCCGGCAGATTTCCGTTTCCGTAACAAACGCCCCGTGCACGCGCGTCAGCCGCGACGATCCCGGCGGCAGAAACAGCATGTCGCCCTTGCCCAGCAGATGTTCCGCGCCCATCACGTCCAGCACCGTCCGCGAATCCACCCTCGTCGCCACCCGGAAGCTGATGCGCGAAGGGAAATTCGCTTTGATCAATCCGGTGATCACGTCCACGCTCGGCCGTTGCGTGGCCAGCACCAGGTGCATGCCCACCGCGCGCGCCATCTGCGCCAGCCGCGTCACGCTCTCTTCTACGTTCTTCCCTTCCAGCATCATCAAATCGGCCAATTCGTCAATCAGAATCAGGATGTACGGCAGCGGACGCAGTTCGTCGGCCGTGGCTTCCGCGTCCGCATCGGCGAACAGATTCCGCGGCTCGTCCTGCAGCTTGCGCACTTTCTTGTTGAACTGCTCGATATTCCGCACGGCGTATTCCGCCAGCAGCCGCAGCCGCCGCTCCATTTCGAGCACCGCATTGCGCAGCGCGTTCGTCGCCTTCTTGGGGTCGATAATCACCGGCGTCAACAGGTGCGGAATGCCTTCGAACAGCCCCAACTCCACCCGTTTCGGATCAACCATGATCATCCGCACTTCGCTCGGCGTCGACTTGTAGAGAATCGACATGATCATCGAGTTGATCATCACGCTCTTGCCCGATCCCGTCGATCCCGCGATCAGCAGGTGCGGCATGGTGTCCAGCGCCGCCACGCGAATCCGCCCGTTGATATCCTTGCCCAGCGGAATCGTCAGCCGCGACACCGAGCTCCCGAACTCCTCGCTTTCCAGCATCTGCCGCAGCGCGATCACCTCGCGCTTGGTATTGGGCACCTCGATTCCCACCGTCGGCTTGCCCGGAATCCGCTCGATCAGGATCGATTCCGCCTGCAATCCCAGGCATAGGTCTTCATTGAGATTGGTGATGCGGCTGTATTTGATGCCCGCCTCGGGCTTGAACTCGAACGTCGTCACCACCGGCCCGGGATTGATCTGCACCACGTTGCCCAGCACTCCGAACTCTTCGAATTTGGATTTGATCTTAACCGCGGTATCCTTGAGCTCCAGTTCGTCGTAAGGGCTGCGCAGGGGAATCTCGTTCAGCAATTCCGTGGAGGGCAGCGTGAAGACCGCGCGGAATGCCGGTTCGGGCGCCGCCTCCGCGGTCGCCACCGGGACCGGCATCGGCGGCGGCACCGGCGGCAGATCCTCCACCGGGCAAATCGGAATCTCCTCCGCCGCCGCTTCTTCCTCTGCCGTTACCGCACCGCGACCATATTCCGTTACTGAGCCGCGACCGCCAGGGAGCGGTGCATTTTCCACCACGCCTTCCTCCCATGGCGGAGTGTCCGCCGCCTCGAATTCCGGCTCGGCCTCCTTCTTCGACTTGCGCGCTTTCAGTTGCCTGGTCTCCCGCCGCACCCGGTCGCGCTCGCGGGCCTTCTCCAGCGCGCGCGCATGCTGTTCGTCCCGCCAGGCCCGCCACGCGCTCACCCGCCGCCGGTACCACGCCCGCGGTCCCGCCATCCATTCCATCCCCTTCGCCAGCGTGAACGATGAAACCAGGTACACCGCCACCACCACCGACGTCAGGATCGCCACAATCGCGCCCGCCAGGTTCAGCGTGCCCAAAAGATAGCGCGCCAGCAGGTAGCCCGACATCCCGCCCAGGCTGATCGCGCCGCCGAACATCCGCCACGGCAGAAACGCCAGCCCCGCGCTCGCTCCCATGGTGAGAATTACCGACCCCACCACCTTCGCCATCCCGCCCTCCAGGCCCTCCGAGCGGATCCACTTCCACGACAGCAGGAACATCAGCAGCGGAAAAAGGAACGCCGTTGCCCCGAAGGCCTGAAACAGCAGGTCCGAAGCGTACGAGCCGAGGTAGCCGATCAGATTGAGGGGTTGGGACTCCGCGGCGGTGTCCCACGAAGGATCCTGGCTGTGGTACGACACCAGGCTGAGCAGCATCACCAGGCCCAGCGAGAGCAGCACAAAGCCGATGACTTCGTTCAGCCTTTTGTGTTCGGTCGGAGATAAGAGCTTCATCACGCTGGCCGGCGGATGAAAGCCAGAGCAAGCACTATTATGCCAAAAATTATCCGGTAGTACACAAACGGACGAAGCGAGCTGCGCCGCAAATAATGCAGAAACCAACCGATCACGATGCAGCCGGTAATCGCGCTCACCGCCACCCCCACCAGAAACGGCGTTTCCAGCACGGCGTGAAGCTGATGTTCCTTGTGCATGTCCCAGAATGCCTTCCCCGCCGCCCCCGCGATCGCCGGCGCCGAAAGCAGGAACGAAAACTTCGCCGCCGTCTGGGTGGTCAGATTGCGAAACAACCCCGCCGAGATGCTGATCCCGCTGCGCGACGTCCCCGGCACCACCGCCAGCGCCTGCGCCACCCCGATCACCACCGCGTCCGGTCCGTTCACCGACGCCAGATCGCGCGCCTTCCGGCTGACATTTTCCGCCGCGTACATCAGGATGCCGATCACGATCAGCATCGTCCCCATCACCCACGGAGTCCGCCAGTTGGATTCCGCCTGCTTTTCAAACAGGAAGCCGACGATCCCGATCGGTATGCTGCCAATCGCCAGCAGCCACAGCAGCATATGATTCAACCGCAATTCGTTGTCGTTCCCGATGCGCAGCCCGAATGCCTGCCCGACGATCTGCACCCAGTCGCGGAAGAAATAAATCAGGAGCGCAAACAACGTCCCGATATGCAGCATGATGTCGAAATTCAGCGCTTCCGGCTTCCATCCGAGCAGCCATGAAGTGAGATAGAGATGCGCGGTGCTGCTAATCGGCAGAAATTCCGTCAGGCCCTGGATCACACCCAGGACGATGACTTGCAGAATGGGCATAAACGTCTAGCGTGAGCGATGCCGCCAAGCCCTGTCAAGTGCCTCCGTTTTCGTCTTTATCTCTGCGCCCTTTGTGCCTTTGCGTGAAAAATCAAAAAGCCTCCCGCAAATCCGCCAAACCGCCAAAAAAAAGCGGCCCGCGGCCCGGGCACTTCAGGTTTTCTCGCATCAAGAGCTTCATCGGCAACTGGACCATCTTGAACGAAAAGCAGGCGGGGCCGGCCGGGCAGGGTGCGGGTGAGCGATGGCGCTCGCGGCGGCCGACATCCCCAGCGCGATGACGAAGGCGATCTGGCGCGCGGGTCTGGGCTTTACCACTCTACTCTTTGCCGGTTTATCCCGCCGCACCCTCCGTCCCCTCAGACCTTTGTTTTTGTCCCTCCTCAGTGCCCCGTGCCGTGGTGAACCCACCTCCCGCCCCGTCCGAATCCTTCACCCCTCTGCGATCTCCACCACCTCTGCGCCCTCCGTTTTTTGATTTTGCCTTTTTGATTTTTCTCGGCGTCTCAGCGTTTCTGCGGTGAATTCCCTGCCCTCTTTCCGTGTCTCTGCTCTCCGTGGTGAACGCTGTTTTCCGTCACTGAACAGCCTACGGATTCCCGCTCTCCTCTTCCGCTAACGGCTCAGGATTCACCAGAGGCTCCAGCAGTTCCCGCGCGCGTTCCGCCGCGTGAGCCTCCACCTGGAACCGCGAAGCCAGCGCGCCCATCGGCGACATGCCGGTCAGCCCCCGTTCGTCCGGGTCGTCGCCGGCCAGCACGTATTCCATCCCGTTGTCCTCCAGCGTCGCCTTTGCCAAATTGGCGACAAAAGGATCGGTCGTTTCGAGCACCGTCACCAACTCGACGTTGTGCGCTTCTTCTTCGGGACCCGGAGGCAGGCCAGGGGCCAGAGGTACACGGCAGTCGGCACACTCCGTAAACCCATCGCGATACTCCGTCAGGCACTGCGGGCAATGCATCGCCATCGTTGTGAACCCTCGATTAGTTCACTTACAGTATACCTCCGGCCCCTAAGTAGTCTGTGCTCCGATTAATCGGCTGTTATAACAGCCGGAAGTTCACGTCCACGTCAGCCACTACCGCCGTCGGTTTGCCGTTGACTTTGGCGGGAATGAATTTCCACTTCTTGACGGCGTCGACGGCGCGGTCGTCCAGCCCCAGGCCCAGGCTTTGGCTGATGGTGATGTTCTCCGCCTGCCCGTGCGTGTCGATCACGATCCGCAGCCGCACCGTGCCCTGCAGCCGGACCTTGCGCGCCTCCTCGCTATACTCCGGATCGATCTTCGTGAGCAGCACCGGCTGCGTCAGCGAGGCCATGCCCCCGCCGAGATATTTCGCGCCGCCGCCTTCGCCGCCGCCATCACCAGGACCGTGGCCCGGACCGTTGCCATTCCCGACGCCCGTGCCATGGCCATCGCCGATCCCGTGGCCGTCGCCCGGCCCGCCCGAAGGCTTGCCGATGACGCCATTGGGATCGCCCCACACCTTATAGTCGAAAACCGCGGGCTTGATTTCCGCGTTGCCAATCAGTGTCGGTTCCACCGGCAGAATGGGCGGGGTGTTGTCGATCCTTACAACCGGTGGAATTACTTGTTCGCGTGCGAATCGGGGAAGCGCGCCGCGGCTGGCGGGCGTATCGGCATGTACGCCGCCACCGCCTCCTCCTCCGCCCGGCTTCAGGTGTGAATGGTACGCTGCTATGTCCGCCGGAACCACGAGTATGTCGTGAATGAGCGGTATGTTCTGGGGTTTGACGCCCGTCACTGCCAGAATCAGCAGGATGGCGCCGCAATGTAACAGCCACGAAATCAGCGCGGAGCGCTGCGGGGATGTCAACATACTAGGTTCTCCTGCTGTCCCTCGGCATGCACTTACCCAGCCAATCGCTAATTAGCTTAATTTGCCAACGTCTTTTATAGTAATAAGTGGATCAATGACGGACACTGTGAATTCGCGGGCACGGTTGCGGCCGCGCCGTCTTCTCGCCGCCGCTGCCATCGGTGTAACCATCGGCTGCCTCGCAGCGCCTATCGTGGTGACCGAAGAAACGCTGCACATCCAGGTGCGTCCCCTCCCGGACCGGCATGAGGCGGACGCCATCGCGCGCGACACTGCCTCCGCATGGGAATCTGCGCGCGTCACCGCTGCCGATGCCGTCGCGCTCGATGGCTGGCTTTTCACGCCGCGCGCGCCCAACGGATCGGATGCGATCCTGCTCCACGGCGTCGGCGATACCCGCCGCGGAATGGTCGCCCACGCCGCGTTTCTGCTGCGCGCCGGTTATACAGTCCTCATGCCGGACCTCCGCGGCCACGGAGCGAGCGGCGGCTCAGTCATCAGCTACGGCGTCCGCGAGTCGTCCGACGTCCACACGTGGGTGGATTGGTTACTCCGGAAACAGCCCATCGCCCATCTCTACGGCCTCGGACAATCGATGGGCGCAGCCATCCTCATCGAGTCGCTCGCGCGCGAGCCCCGTTTTCGCGCTCTCGTGGCGGATTGCCCGTTCGATTCATTCGAGGACGTCGCCTTCTACCGCCTCGAAAACGCATCCGGATTGGGCCGCTGGGCCACCTGGCCCGTGGTCGAGACCGGGTTACTCTATACGCGCCTGGTTCATGGCGTCGATCTGCGGCAGGCATCTCCGGCCCGCGTAATCCGCTCCACCACGACGCCGATCCTGCTGATCCACGGCACGGCGGACACCCACATTCCGCCCGGCGAGTCGATAGCGCTGCACGCCTTGAATCCGCAATCGACCGCGCTATGGCTGGTACCGGGAGCCGGCCACGTCGCATCGCTCAGTCGCGACCCGCGCGAATACGCCCGCCGCGTGACAGAATGGTTCCGCTCCCACCCGCGCAACCAATAAGTAGGCGTGGCCCCCTGCTTATCGCGCCACCTCCAACGGGCGCCCCGGACCCGCAACTACGAACCCTGCCCACTGCCGGATCAGTTCCTCCTCGCCAAGAAAATGCAGTTCCGCTTGCCGCAGCGCTTCTGCCGCACCCTCCTCCAGCAGGTGCTGATAAAACTCCGCCATGAAACGCCGGCCGAACGCATCGTCGAGAGGCCACAACGTTGCCACTACATTCTGCGCGCCCGCTTCGAAAAATGCCGGCACCAGCCCATATGGTTCGTCGGTCGGTCCCATTCGGTATAGCCCGCCATTGCACACGCTGAGGACGGCTAGTCGCGTCTGCGGTAGCTTTAGGCCGCGAATCGCGCGCGCGGTCAGGGCGCCCCCGGCCAGGAGCAGCGCGTGTTCGTCCAGGGCATTCTCGTCAGGGAATAGACCATGTGTCGCCACATGCAGAATGCCTGCCGCTGGGGCCTCCTGGGAAAACCGCTCGAGCGTTGCATTCTCCCTCGTCTGCACGGTCACCCCGAGCCCTTTCATCAGCGGCGAAATCGCCTCCACCTCCTTTTGTGAATTGTCCAGCGCCTCCACCCCGGCTCCCAGATTCGGATTCGCATAAGCCACCCACGCGCGCACCGGTCCCGCCCGCTCCAGCAGTTTTCGCCACACCGATGCGCTCGGTTCCATCGCAATCGCCGTCTTCTTGATCAGCGGAGCACCGGTCTCGTCCAGCAACGCGGCAAATGGCACGTACTGCAGCACTCCATGCGGCACGATCACCAGCCGCGAATAATCTTCCGGACGGAATCCCTTGTCCAGGATTGGCCGGATGAGCAGCTCGTAGAGTCCGCGCAGCTTGTTCAAGGCCTCCTTCTCGTTGGAACCCCGGATTGCCGTGCGCATTTCCACAACAGCTTCGCCCAGCCGGCTAAAGTCCACGCGCGCTTTCCCATCGATGCTGATCGATCCGGTCAAACTACTCGGCCCCAGAACTTTGTCGAGGTTCATCGGAACGACCTGGGCGCGCTCCTTGGTGATCCACAGAATGCCGAGGTCGGAGGCTGGGTGCAGCTCGTAATACGGAATCACGTACTCTAGAATCGTCTCCCCCCGGTCCAGCGAACGCTGCACCTCCGCCAGCGTGGCCGTTGGCGCTACACTTGTATACCCGCCGTTCGCGGAGAGGCTCTCAATTTTCAGAAGCGCATCAGCCCGTTCCCGAGACTCGAACGCTGAGAAGCTCGTCAGGTGGCTGAGAAGCTTGGTCTCGGTCATGTATAGGTCGTCTTTCGTTACATCATCCGGAGGAAATCCCAGGACCTTCTTTTCCAGCGCATCGATTGTCTGCGACGGCGCGCCCCGGCTTGGCGGCGCGGACATATCGTCCAGGAGCAGTCTCGCCTTCAGCATCTCCGTAGCGGCGAAGATCTGCTCCGGAGTCTCCTGCGCCTCTTCGCGCAGTTCGTCCCGCAGCATCTCGCCATAGGCCCTGTCCATTTCGTAGGCGTTCCATATCCGCCCCGCGCGCGAGTGATACTTCCCGCGGATGTCCACCGCCAAGGCGCGCGCATCGGCGCGCAATTGCCAAAGCTGCGCCGGGGCTCGCTTCGCGTTCCGGTCGCCCCGATAGCGATCGTTGAGGAGCGCAAGGTACTCTTCCAAGTCACCCGTGGCGCGCGCATTGGCTTCGGCCACCGCCAGGCGCGAACTCGCTGCGGCCGCGTCCCCATACCGGTACGAAACCTCCGCGAAGATCCGCGCCGTAAGCAGGCTTGCTCTCTTGTCCCCGGGCTTCGTGTCGCGATACACAAAGTCCGCCGGAAAGATCGTGTCCAGCGAAGCAGCCACTTTCTTGAGCAAAGGAACTAACTCATTCTCGTTCTCGAAGAACTGGTCAACCGTCAGCCCCAAAACATCGGATGCGAGGCTGGCTAGTCGCTCCAGCTCTATCGACGAGGTATTAGCACTGGCCTTATCGAACACCGGAATCAGGTCCGTCAACGTCGCCTGTAACCACTTCCCGTCCGGCGAGGTATCGCCTTCCGGTCTGCCGCTGAAGAACGTACAGTCGGCCGTTAGCAGCGCCATGCGAAACTGCAGTTCCGGGGCGATTTTCGATTGTTCCGCCATTTGCAACAGCGCCAATACCGAGGTACGGACGGCGCGATACTGTTCCGGCTTCTCGGCCATCATGAAATCCACTTGATGGACGTTCAGCATGCTGTTCAATCCGCTCGCCTTGTCCCCGAGACGCAAATAACCAAGCGCTGCAAAACCGAACAGCGCCTTGGCTTCGTTGCCGGCGTTATGTCTCATCGCCTCCGTGCCCATGGCCTCCGCCGCATCGACGATCTCTTTGGTGGCCCGCTCGCCGTTTTGCCGCCACCATTCATCCCCATTGGCGGATTGGGCCCAATCCCGGACCACCGCCAGCGTCCGCTTCTCCTGGTCCGTGCGCTCCTGAGACAGAATAGGACCGCTCGCCTCAATCAGGGTCCACAATAGGATTACGGCAAACAGCTTGTGCAACCGCATAGTGCTACTCCTTTTCGAAGAGCGACGCCAGCAAGGTGCCGCAGGTGGCGCCAAAAAGCGTGTTCAACGTCGCCAATACCACCTTGAGATCCTCGAAATCGCGGATCCCCCAATTGAACGCCTTCATCCCCACTACGGCGGCAATCAAGATTACGAAAATGATCGGGATCGTCACCACTGTGCCCACAAACAATCCGTTCAAGCTCGCGCGGTCCGGCTTCGAGACGCGATTTCTCGTCTTCACAATGTGTGTAATCGCATACCCGCCCACGGCCGCCACCATCGGCGTCACAATTTCGTTGATCTGCGTGAATTCCTCTTTCGTGAATCCATCGCAGAAGTATGCCACCGCCACCATCGCCGGCACCGCAATCTGGCTGCACAACAGAAAGATGCTAAGCCGGTCGCGTAGCCGCTGTTCGGTCATCGCCGTTCCTCTTCCAGATAACGCTTCAACCCAGCGAGCAGACTTTCCGCGTATGCCTCCAGATCATCGCCGAAGTTCTTGGCGTCCATCAGATGGTAGTTGCTCTCCTCCGGCATACTCGACCCGACCCCCGAGGCGTACCAGCCGTCGCTGTAACATGCCAGTTTCCAGCCCGCCGCGTCTTGCTTTAGTTCTATGGAGAAGGACAGCCGCTCCCAGTAATTGTGCGACGGAATGATTTGGCGCTTCAACCCGCTCACGTTCAGGGCGAGATAGTCCGGTTCCGTCAATTCCTTCCATTTGGCTTCCACTTTGCCGCCAGGGGAATTGATCTTGCGGAAATACTCGTCGAAATACTTCTGGATGGAATTCGGGAGTTTACCCGTATCCGCCGCCGGACGGACGACGACCGCGCCGTGGCCCGTTGCGAAAGCAGGTGCGTCGATCGAGATACTCCGGCGCACGCTCCGGCTGGCGCCTCTCTGCAGAACGAGCTCGCGCGATGCCATGTCGAAATAGAGCATGTATTCCGACTCAATCACGTGGAAATGCACCGACACGAATCGCCGGTCAATGTCGAGTAAATGCGCCAGACGGTAAAACCAACGCTCCGGCAGATCTTGATTCGCCTGCAAGAACTTCTGAAACTCCGCGTCGGCAGCATCCTGCATCCCATCTGCCCGAAAGCGGAACTCCAACCGGTACCCTTGCCGTTCTGTCCGTGTATCGGGATGTTCGCCGCGGCGTAATCGGAGGATCTCTAGCTGCGTATCCACGCCTTCGTCGGTGACGGCGCTCTCCAAAGCAGCTTTGTCGCGCGTGAGAGTATCGTTGGCGAGCAGCGGCGGGTCGGCAGTGTTTTGGCCCCGGCAAACAGCGGCGGTCATCAGCAGCACCCAAGCACCCGCACTGGAAACCGACAGCCGATTCATCATTTAACTGGGCTGATTATAACTCCGGATTCCTTTCCAAAACTATGGTTCAGGCTATTTCCGGAAGTTAAAATCTCGTTGCGCACCATTCCCAGCTACCTCGCCTTAAGGCGCGGAATTCGGCTGCACCACATTATGGAAACTCGTATGTCACCGCTCGCCGGGCGTGACCTCACTGAATCCGGAACTCCACGCTACGCGCAGCCTGCCCGCCCGCGGAATCCCTGACCGTCAACTCGGCGCGATAGCCGCCGGGCGGGAGGGTGAAGACAGGCAACTTGAGCGCCACCGGAATCATGGAATTGCCGGACTTAGCCATGTCGCTCAGGTCGATATCGCCCGATGCCCACTTTTCCGCGTTGCTCTGCGCGTCGACCAGTCTTAGGCGCATCGATAAGTGGACCGCGCCCGGCGAGGGCGCTTCGTAGATTTCAAAGTAAATTTCTGCCGGCCCGTTCGTCGGCAGAATATCGGAGCCCGATACGACGATCCGGTTGCCGCGAAAGACAAGCGGCCTTTGTCCTTCCTGTGCCGCTTCCTCTGCGGCCTCCGGCGATATCGCCTGTACGCCGCGTCCGAGAGCGATGGCGCTCAGCGTGAGCTTGCGCGCATCAAACGGACCGATGGCGAGAGGCGCTTCCACCACGCCCGAACCATCCTTCGCCCAGCGGTACACCAGCTTGAACCGGTAATTGCCGGGAGCGATTTTGAACTGGCGTTCGTAGTGGAGCGGACCGCCGGCGTCGGAATTGAGTTTCACGGTATCGCTGAAACGCGCGGCCACTTCGTCCGCCAGGTTGTACGCCAGGCCGAGCACGTCCATCTGGCGGGAAGAGAGCGCCGAAGGAATCTCGACCGCCAGGTTGACGCGCGCCACGCCATTGGCTTCATAGAAGTAGGGTAACGACGCCGACGCGGTGCCGTTTCCGGCGTGGAGCGTGTCCGCCAGATTCTCCAACTCTTTGTCCAGAGGATTGGCGGCGGTCAGGTTCACTTCGTGTACATTGCAATACAAGTTACGCGCACGCACTTTTGCGTTGGGCCGGTCGACGGTGACCTTGAGAACATGGCAGCTTCCTTCCGCCGACTCTGGCGGCACGTAGGCCAGCGTGTAAGCTTCGTCCTGTTCGCGGGAGAGCAGATGGAACGCCCCCGCCAAATCGTTACCGCGGCTGAGCTCGCGTCCACCGGTGGCGTCAGCCAAGTGAACTGCCCAGCCGGGAGTCCGTTGGTCGGCCTTCAATTGCACCGGATAAACCGAGACATCCGCCTTGCGAAACTCGGCTTCCATCCGGGACTGATCGTGGCCGGGGCTTCTCGGCCGCGCAGCATTACCCTGCGCCGTCGCGGACAACTGGGCCTCACGCGCTTCGGGCGCGCGCGGCGCAAGCGCCGGATCCATACTGCGGCCCATGGTCGCGGGCCCCAGCCCGCGCACGGGCACGCTCGCTTCCGCTGTGGCGCCGGCCGCAAACAAGACCAGCACCTTATGGCCGGGCACGTGGGCGAGGTCCGCAGCCAGTTGAGCGTAGTAGATGGCTTCGAAATCGCCGTCGGGATCGGCGATATCGCCGCAGCGATGAAGCAGGCTGGGCAGCGTCCCAAGTGCGTGTTGCAACTCGCCCACGTCCGCGGTGAATTGCTGGGCGATAGTCATGCATCCGGCGCTGTAATGCGCGATGGCGAGCAGGCGATTGGGCCCGGCATTGTCGGCGATGAACCGGGAGGCGGGTTCGCGAAGCGATTGCAAATCGTTGATCGAGTCTCCGTCGAATAACAGAACGAAGTGCTGCTGCGGCATCCCCGGAGTTGCCGGTCCGGCGTGTGATTGGAAGGCGGTGACGGTTTGCTCCTTGCCGTCTTCGAAAACGTGGAAATCGCCCGCGGTGAGGCCCGGGACACCCGCATCTTTCCTACCGCTCACGATGGCGTCCACCAGCACCAGGCGCGATTCGGATTTGATCTTCAGGCCGGGCTGGGCTGTCAGCGGGGTGCAGCAGCAGAGCAGCAGCACGGCCGCTCGTTTCACGGAATCTCCACTGTGCCGTTGGCGGCGCCCATCTGCCGCCCTTCGGCGTCGCGGACCACGGCGCGGATCATGTAGGCGCCGGTCTTGACATCGAAGTCGGTAACCACGTTGATGCCCTGCGTCCGCCGCCGGTCCAGATTCTCGTCCTTCACTCGAAGCTCCACCACCTTCTGAGTTCCTTGCACGTAGTTGCCGTCGCCATCGAACAGGGCGCATACCAGGGTCATGTCGCCGCGATTCCGATCGTTCTCCTTACGCAACGGGATCTGCCGGATATCGAGGTGCGCCGTGACGGTCAGATTGGCGGCGCCCGATGCCGTCTTGAAGAATTCGGTGTGGATTCCGATGGGCAGGCCGCGCAGTTCATCGCGGGAGAAGACCGCCTCGCCGATTTCGCGGGTCGCGGTGGCCGCTGCGTCTTCCTCGCGCGACGGCGCCCAATAACCCCTGCGCGCCTGCACCGACAGTCCCTTGTTGTTGGCGAGCGTCTGGCCGTTGGTCAGCATAACTTTGATCTGGTGGAACTTACCGTCCGGTTTGAGGTCCTGCGGATAGAAACCTAAATAGTAAACGTACTCGGGCGGGTTGGCCAAGCGATTGAATTCGGGCAGGAAGTCATTCTGGCTGACGGCGAGGCCACCCGTGCCATGGGCCAGATCGAGCAGAGCCGTCGACTTGATGGAATTGAAAAGATATTCGTAATGGACGATCGTCCCCGCGAGGCTGGCACTCTTCAGATGGAGGCGATCGCTGTCACCGGTTGGATCGATGGTATAGACGCCGCGCGCGTCGAGCGTGTTGATGATGACGCCCCAGTGGGTGGCGATGTCGATGGATTCGGCGAGGAGCTTCTGAAAGTCATTCGGGATATACATGCCGGGCGATACGAGGATCAGATTCCTGTCGCCGGGCATGGATGCGAGCAACCGCACGGCATTTTTGAGCGCGCGGAGACTATCGATCGTCTCGGCCATTCCTAAAGTGAACGCTTCGTGCAGAATGCTTGTGGCGATACACGGGCCGACGGCTCCGCCCTGTACTAAGCACGCCGGATCTCCCCTCCCCCTAACGTTCATCCCGGCGGCCAGACAATCGTGATCAATGTCGTCTTGCACCTGCAGAGCCGCTCCTCTATCGAGGTTCACCCATTCATCCGCCAGTTGGAAGACAAAGGTAGGCTGACACGCAGCAGGCATCGCCGCGGGCATGGTCTTCATCAGCGCCTCGCGGATTTTCCCCAGATCGCTGGTGAATCCAATCGAGACTTTGCCGGAGAGCGTAAGCAGAGCAACGCGATCCTGCGGTCGTATTCCCTGCTCCAGGTGCTGCAACAGAGCATTGCGGGTGGGCGCGAGTTCCTCCATGCGGAGATGGATATCATCGAAGACATAGGCCACGAAGCGGGTGGGGACCGCAGACTTGGGGCCGGAAATCTCCGGCTTGGCGAGTTCGACCGCCGGGCTTTCAGGAATATCCGCGGGCGCGGGCGGCGCCGCGAATGGCTTGGGAACCGCACTGCCTTCGATGGCAAATTGCGCGACGTACTGCGCCTTACCGCCATCGGTAAGCTGAAAATCTTCCTTATGCAGGTTGCCGACGGAGTGTCCCTCCTTGTCGCGCACCACCACCGGCACGCGCACCAGGTTGACACTGGATTGAAAGGCGGGCTTCTCTTCGCGAGTGGTAACTTCGCCGGTCTGCGTCTGACCTGCGAACACCGCGGTGAGAAGAAAAAGCGTCCAAGAGTGCACGATACCCCTCCTTAGACCAGGCAGAGCGGGCCCATCCCCGCGCAATCGCTCGGCGACCTGACTATCTTACTTCTTACTTCTTGGGCGCCCCGATCGGCCGTCTGTACACCGTCTCGAAATCCGGCTTCCCACCGATACTGACGCTGGTGCTGGTGGAACTGCTCGGCGTAGCAGGCCCGGCGGTGCCGGCGTCCGCCTGCGCTTTCGAGTCCGGGAAGTTCTCCTTGGTCACGGTCTCCTTGGTGACCTGGCGATTGTTCGACGGCCGCGCATCAATCCGGTCGATCTGGTCCTTCGGAATCGCCGTCTGCGTCTTCTTCACGATGACGATCAGGTTATCGTCCGTGAGTTCGTCCATTTGCGCCAAGACGGGCTGCGTCGAGCCCTTCTTGAACACACGAATCTCCGCGCCCGTTTTGAGAGCCTTCACCTTGGCCCATTCATCCTCGGCGCTGAAAGCCACCAACCCGGCCAACAGAAAAAGAAGAAGTCCGCGCATATAAGAAGCTCCTGTCCAGCGAGTCTAGCAAATTTGTGCGCACTCGATGGTGAACCCGCGCGTGGTTCGCTCCGCCAATACCGTATGTTGACAATTTAGCGTAACTTGACATTTAGGTGAGGTTAGGCGCCGCGGCAGCCGGCGCGGAGATCGATGGCCCACCTGGAACGTCTTGCCACAGCCGGGTTTTCCCGTATTGTGGAGGCATGGAAGTGCATTTCACCCCCGAAATCGAACAGGCCCTCGAGGACCTGGGGTTCAAAGCGGACGCGGGACCGCCGACCAACTCGTCCGGGATGTTGTCGAGGGGTACGTCAACGAGCTGGCCCAGACTCGCGAAATGCTCAATAGCCGGTATGACGAGATGAAAAGCGGCTTGGTTAAGCCCATCGACGGCGAGGTTTTCTTCGAAAGCTTACGCCGCCGCGAGGACGAATTGCTTAAGAAACAAGCGTCTCAATGACGGCCGAGCCAAGCTTCGCCCTCCATCCTCTGGCTGCACAGGACATCATCGACATTTGGGAGTACATCGCCAAAGACAGCCCCCTCGCCGCTAGTCGTGTCCGCACGGAACTCGAAGGCGCCATCCGCGCGGCATCCGCATGGCCTCGGCGCTTCCGCCGGGAGCGTGCGCGGAATGCTGCTGCGGCAAGGTATGGCGCGTACGCTCGCCGGCCTTGCCATTGGCATCGCGGGCGCGCTCCTGCTGACGCGCCTGCTCCAATCGCAGCTCCTCGCCATCTCTCCGCACGATCCCGTGACTTATGCCGCCACTCCGCTCGTGCTGTTAACAATTGCTATGCTCGCGGCCTACTTGCCCGCGCGTCGATCCCGTCACCGTCCTGCGATGCGAATAGCTCCAACATTTTGGACCAAGTCTTAACCGTTAAGGTCCCTTCGCAAGTTACTGATTCAGCTGTTCTGGCGGGCATTCTGGCTCCTGTCTTCTGGCTCCTGACTCCCAAATCCCGAAGGGATTTCAAGGGCGAAGCCCTTGCTGGTAATCGATATCCATTATTGACCCTCCTGGCCTCATGCGGATACCCTCGCTTCATTGCACCGGAAGAGGGGAGAACGAGTGAGTCAACCACCGAAGTACTGCTTTGTTTGTTTCGCCGGCCTTCTGATCTTCTGCGCCGATCTGGCGGCCCAGTCCGACGCTCCCGAGCCGTTGAAAATCGGCGACGTCGCCGTTTCCGGATTCCTTCACGAGCGCTACGAGGACTGGAACTTCTTCCGCGGCGCGAAAGGCGAGAACGATTACGGCTATTCGGGGTCGTTCCTGCGCCTCATGTTCAGCGAAAAAACCCAGAAGCTCGATTGGGCCGTGGAATTCGCCGCTCCCATTCTGTTGGGCATTCCGAATCAGGCCGTGCAGGCCGCACCTTTGGGACAGCTCGGCTTGGGCGCCGCGTATTACGCGGCCAACCGCAACAATACCGCCGCCGCCGGCATCTTTCTCAAGCAAGGCTACGTCCGCGTGAAGGGCGCGCATTCCAACCTGAAGCTCGGCCGCTTCGAATTCACCGATGGCGGCGAAGTGACTCCCAAGGACGAAACCCTCGCCATCGTCAAACGCGACGGCGTCTCGCAGCGCCTGATCGGCACCTTCGGATTCGCCGACGTGCAGCGCAGCGTCGATGGCGCAGTCTACACCTACGCCAGTAACGATTGGAATGTCACCGCCTTCAGCGGCGTTCCCGATCGCGGCGTCTTCCAGGTGGATGGCTGGGGATGGGTAGTTACGCCGGTAACCTATGTAGCCCTGAATAAGGATGCTAACTGGGGCCCGACCAAGGCGGAATGGCGCGTGTTCGGCATCTTTTATAATGACGACCGCGGCGTGGTGAAGACCGATAACCGCCCCACCGCGGTCAAGAACGCCGACCACGCCGGAATCGACATCTGCACCTACGGCGCCAACCTGATTCAAGCCATTCCCACCACTGCCGGCACCTTCGATCTCATGGGTTGGGGCGTGCTGCAAAGCGGCAAGTGGGGTCCGCTCACGCAGAAATCCGGAGCCGGTACCGTGGAAGCCGGATATCAGCCCGCGATCCTCAAGCCCCTGCGCCCGTGGATCCGCGGCGGCTATTTCTATTCCAGCGGCGACGGTAATCCCAACGACGGCACGCACGGCACATTCTTCGCCATCCTGCCCACCCCGCGCGTCTACGCGCGCTTCCCGTTCTTCAACGAGATGAACAACGTCGATGCGTTCGGCGGATTGATGCTGCGGCCCGCCAAGGGCATGACCATCCGCTCGGACGTGCACGGATTGTGGCTCGCCAACGGCGCCGACCTCTGGTATTCCGGCGGCGGCGCGTTCCAGCCGTGGACCTTCGGCTTCAACGGGCGCCCCGCGAACGGACAAACCGGTCTCGCCACCCTCTACGACGTAAGTTGGGATTACCAGGTCACCCGCGGCCTCGCCTTTGGCCTCTACTTCGGTTACGCCCGTGGCGGCGAAGTCGTGCGCAAAATCTTCCCCGAAGACCCCAACGCGAAGATGGGCTTCCTCGAAGTGAATTACCGCATGTAGTGTGGGATTGCTGCCCATCTTGCCGCGCCGCGACCAACCTTACTGAGCCGCGACCAACCTTACTGAGCCGCGACCAAGCTTACTGAGCCGCGACCGCAAGGAAGCGGTGTTTTTCGAGTATCGTCGCCCTCTCAGCGCCCGCCGCTGTCCGCGTGGGGCAGGCAATCGCTCCTGCAGCCGGCTTTCAGCCGGCCTCGGCGGACTTCAGTCCGCCTTTTTTATCATTTGCAAGAGGTCGGGCTGAAGCCCTCCGCAGACTGAAGTCTGCCACAGCACAAAGTGAACAGTATTGCCCCTAAAACCACATCCCAAACCTACCCCCCTCCCTTATTGACTTCCCCCGCCGCAACTTGCTTAACTATAGTTAAGTTCGATGGCCGGCCCGACTGAATCCACGCACGACACGCGTTCCCTCGCCAACGTGCATTCCAGCGTCGGTACCTCCCAGCTCACCTTCTGGCGCCGCCTGTTCGCCTTCGCCGGCCCCGCCTACCTCGTCAGCGTCGGCTATATGGACCCCGGCAACTGGGCCACCGACCTGGAAGGCGGCGCGCGCTTCGGCTACCGCCTGCTCTGGGTCCTCGTCATGTCCAACGGCATGGCCATCCTCCTCCAGACCCTCGCCGCGCGCCTCGGCATCGTCTCCGGCCGCGATCTCGCCCAAGCCTGCCGCGAACGATACCCGCGGCCCGTCACCCTCGCCATGTGGGTCCTCTGCGAAATCGCCATCGCCGCGTGCGACCTCGCCGAGGTCCTCGGCGCCGCCATCGCCCTCAACATGCTCTTCCACATCCCGCTGCTTATCGGGGTGATCCTCACCGGCGCCGATACCCTGCTTCTCCTCGCTTTTCAGAGCTTCGGAATCCGCACCATCGAGGCCTTCATTCTGGCGCTGATCTCGATCATCGCCGCGTGCTTCTGCATCGAGGTCTTCTGGGCCAAGCCGGTCTGGACGGACATCTTCACCGGCCTCGCGCCGCGGCTCAACAGCCAGACCCTGTACCTCGCCATCGGAATTCTCGGCGCTACCGTCATGCCGCACAACCTCTACCTGCATTCGGCGCTGGTGCAGACGCGAACCATCGGCCACGACGAAAAATCCAAGCGCGCCGCCTGCCGCTTCAACCTCATCGATTCGGTGGTCGCGCTCAACGGCGCCATGTTCGTCAATTGCGCCATCCTGGTGCTGGCCGCGGCCGTGTTCTTCAAGCACGGCATCGTCGTCACCGAGATTCAGCAGGCGCAACAACT
>Ga0181538_10000091_pt1 | contig 92850 bp, 90 predicted proteins | sample PEATcosm2014_Bin_40_FD_119773 | JGI IMG/M metagenome (GOLD analysis project Ga0181538, IMG submission 119773) | Peatland microbial communities from MTU Mesocosm Facility, Houghton, MI, USA - PEATcosm2014_Bin23_30_metaG | ecosystem: Environmental > Terrestrial > Soil > Wetlands > Peat | place... | reverse complement strand
CTCCAAAGCCATCTCCCGAAACGCCTGCGGATGCCAGCCTGTCCCCTGCTTCGTCATTTGCAGTTCTCCTCTCCCTGCAAATGCCGCCATTTTAGGCTGTCTCACTTTGGGGGGTCACTCCAGCCCCCCGGAGAGACATTTCAGGATGATTAGGTCCTTTCCTTCCCGCCAATACTCATAAATATTCCAGCCAGACTGGCTCGATGTCTCGGCAGTATTTCGAATGGAGATTGCAGACGGCGCGATGTTCACCGTGAACTCCCCCTGCATCTGGGGGTCCTTTCGGTAAATCCGGCGCAGAGCATTCGGTCCGAGCCGGGCCAGAAGAAGGCCCCAGACCAGGAGAATAGCTACGAACGGTAGCACATTCAAAAGCAGCGCATATGCCGTGTTCGCTGGCTTTGTGTGAACATCGTGGCCGGCCGGTCCTGACGGTTCGGGAACCACCCCGTTTGAAGGAGCTGGGTTTTCCGTCGTTTGCGCGCCGTTCACCGGCGCAGCGGGGACGGGTATGTCGCTTCGCCGTTGAGTTGCGCTTTTTTGAACGATTGTCCAAAGCAGCATAAGACAAATAAAGATGAAGAGCCAGAACAGGATCGTCTTGACTTTCGCGGGTTTGGAACCTCGCTCAAACCCCAGCTTCCGGGCCTGCAAGTACTGTGCTTCGCTGATTCTGTAGCTGAATTCCATGCCCCGCAGACTATCACAATGTTCGATTGGAATGTGATGTCTCGCCTCATCCGCGTTTGCGCCACCACGCCCGCGGCGCCAGCGCGTAATTCAACTGCACCAGCACAATAGCAGCGATGCTCAGCCATGTATGGATGAAGCAAAGCGCCGCGCCTGCAGCGTAAAGCGACTGGGCGATCACGATGCGCCGGCAGATGCTGCCTTTCACCTCCTCTGGCGTGTCGGTCTTCACCAGGTTGGCGCGCGTGGCATACGACCAGCTCCAGAAAAGCATCGTGCCCAGCACAAAGATGTTGAGCCAATAAATTCCCAGCGCCGCGCGGTAGTCGAAAAATTCAGCCAGCAGCCGCGTGGAAAGCGGCAGCAGCGTGACCGCGAAGAGAAACCCCAGATGGATCCAGGTCAGATCGCGTGTGCCTTCGGCAAAATGATTCAGCTGCGTCTGTTGCCCGGCCCAGAAGATGCCCAGCGTCAAAAAGCTCATGCCATATGTGATCCACTGTGGCCCCAGCGCTGCCAATGCGGCCAGCAGTTCGCCTTCGCCATGCACTTGTGCGGCGGTGGGAAGATGCATGTCCAGCACCAGCAGCGTCATGGCCACGGCAAAGATGCCGTCGCTCAGCGCCGCCAGCCGGTCGAGATTGCGTCCCTGGATGCGGTTGTAGAGAGTGGGCATGGGCGAAACGTGGTTCCCTGGTTCCTGGATTAGGATACTTTGCCCTGCATGGCTTTGACGGAACGAATGGCAACCGCTCCGAGCAGCACCATCACCAGAATCAGCGCCATCCACAAAAGCGCCGGATGCTTTTCCGTGAAGGGGCGCATATCGGGGCGCGGCTGATAGGCGGGGTTAGCGGTCTCTGCTCCCAACAGCGCCGCGATTGCGTTGGCTGCAGGAACAAACAGCGCCGCGTAATCGTATTGCGGCGCGGCCAACGCGGAGTCCCCGTAGTAGAGCGTATAAGCGGCTCCTGCGGCCGCGTCAAAACAAAGATCGCGCTCCGTCATTTCCAGCCGGATCGACGTGACTTGGATGGGTGCATCGTCCCCATTCTCAATCGTCACCGTCCATGTAGTCTGGCTGTCGAAGTCCACTTGCGGCGCATCGATGGTCAGGTGCTCTTCATCGATGCGGTGCCCGTCCTCGACGCGATGCACGCGAAGAATGTTGCCGGTGACCATCACCGGCTGCGGTGGCTCGGTGGAGTCGTTGGCAGGCGGCCGCGCAACCGGCGCAACCTTCACCTGTACATCGCGGCTGAAGCTGGAGGGTTGCGCGCCGGGCACGAACACGACGCGATCCACCGGAGCGCGCGCAGGCACGGTGAATTCGAAGACCGAGTCGCGGCCCTTTTGCGCGCCTGTCGCGGTCTGGGCAACTGTCACATACTTCGGCTGAGTTACCGGCACTTCTATCACGGAAAGTCCAATCACATTTTGCGGAGTGATGGGTCCGGCAATCTGGAAGTGCAGAAATCGGAAATCCGATTGCGGCAAATGAAGAACGGTGCTGCGGCCCAGCCGCTGCTGGGTCAGGTCGAAGATGGTGAACGAGCCGAGCTTGGTCCGGGAGGCGCTGGTCTACGTCTGGCTGCCCAGAACGGTGACCGTGGCCAGAAAGTCGTGCCCGTCGATATCGAGCTGCAGGTCGGTGTAGCTGCCGGCGGGCATCGCAGCATCGAAGACCGTCTGATTTCCGCTTTTGCCCAGGTTGAGCACGGGGAGGCTCTGGTTGGCGGAGGCAACGGGCGTGGCCGCACGCAGAACATAAGGCGTCTCGACCGGCGTACTGGCCGCGCCCTGGTATAGCCGAAGGTCCCGGAGCCCGGCCGAGGCCTGAGCAAAAACGCCCGGGTCGACCACCACGCAGGTTTGCCCAGCCGATTGCGCCGGTTTCACCACGGGCCGTTCGAACTGAAAGTATCGAATCTCCGGCGCGGGCGCAGCGAACAGCAGCAGCCAAAGGGCAGCGACCCATTTCATGAGTTTTCTTCCTTCCGGCGGCGCAGGTTTAGCCAGTCACGTTGATAAACAAAGCTGACCGAAAGCAGCAGGACGCCCAGGCCGATGAAGCTCAGGATGCGGAATCCCCGGCTGAGCTGGCTTATGTCGATAAGAAACACCTTGGCAATAGTCACGGCCAGCAGCACCAGCGCCTGCCAGCGCAGGAAGGCCGAGCGCCGCAGGAAGCCGACGGCGAGAAGCGCGGCGCCATACAGCATGAAAAAGGCCGAATATGTGAACTGCGCGTACATCTCGTAGTTCTGGAGCAGGTGGTTATCGCCGCGCCAGCTCAGGAACCACCAGAAGCTGTGAATTTCCAGGCTGATGGCCAGCAGAGCGAGCGCATTCACAGCGAGCACGCCCGCAGCGGCCAGGCTGGGCCAAGAGATCACCGCAGTGGGATCCTCCTCGTCGCGGGTATGCTTGGCCAGCCAGGCTACGAAGGCAAAAACGGCAATGGCCACGCAGTAGGTTCCAAAGCGTTCGTTCAGGAAGGGCCGAGTCGCGGCGGGCGGATTCACTGTCAGCAACGCGCCCAGGCCGAGCACCAGCGAGATGAGCGCAAAGGCCCTAACCAGCGACGAGCGCACGCGGACAGCCATCCACAGTAGCACCGCGCCCTCCAGCAGCCAGCCAACCGTCAGCCAACGGCCCTGCGTCTTCAGCGGAATAGCCATGGTGAGAAAGACAATCGCCATAGCCAGGTGCAGAGAGGGAAGCATGGCGGGGCCGGCGCGCAAAATGCCTCGCTCCGGAAGCCGCATGAGCAGCAGATAATACGCGGCAAAGGCCACCGCGAGCCATGGCCCGGCCCAATTCACGACCACTGGAGAAAGCACGCAGTAGAAGCCCAGAAAGCTTAGAGCCGCATTGGCAACGGGCAGCACCACCAGGGCCAGCGCATCCCAGCCCAGCATCGCTCCGCTCTCATCCGGCTTCGCATGCACCAGCCGCGGTGCCAACGAAAAGACCAGGAAGAAGCAGCCAAGAAAAATGGCGCTGCGCGGCGCCTGCCACTGCGAATAGAACGCGGACCACCAGGCGAGAACGAAAATTGCCGTGCCAACTGAGGAAACAAAGAGCAACCGCGACCACGGACGCAGAGCCACCAGCACCAGCACCGCAAGATCGAGCACCAGCAGGTAGCTGAAGAGTGTGACCTCGTGATTGCCGCCCGTCGAAACCAGCAGGGGCGTAATCAGCCCGCCGGCAATTGCGTAAAGCGCGAGCAACTCGCAGTCTTGCGCCCACGCCATCAGCCCGTTGAACGCGGTGACGGCAATCATGGCCCCGAAGGCAACACTCGCCGGCACCAGCGCGTAGACCTGGTAAGCGGCCCACAGCGAGAGATAGAGCGTGCCGCTGCCAATCGCCTTCAGGGAGTAGGAGAATGCCGCGAATCCATGCTTTTGAAAACGCTCAGACCAGACGATGAGCGCGATACCCGCCAGCAATCCCGAGAAGACGCGGCCGATGGGACCGATCCAATGACTGTCGAAGGCCAGCTTGAGGAACCAGGCCACGCCGATGAGCACAGCCAGAATGCCAATGCGGTTGAACCACTGCGAGCCGATGCGGCTTTCCAGGGAAGGCGAACTGGCGGCTGCAGTTGTCTCAAGGCTGGCGAACTGGGGCGGCGCAATCGGAGCCGAAGGCGCTGCCGAAGCAGACGCCGGTACATGAGCCGGAGCAGGAGGCAGATCGCGCTCGACCAAAGGCGCGGCCTCAACCTGCGTCGCGGGCAGTGAGACTGCTGTAGGCGTCGGCGCAGGCGCGGGCGTGAGAGGAGCCGCCGGAGCGGCCTCACGCGGCGGCTCGGCTGGCGCTGCCATCCGCCCGACGAGACCATCGAGCCTCTCCTCCAGATAGTGGACGCGGCGGATCAGGTCAGCCATCTCTCCGCGCACCCGGTTCGTACGGGAGTTCGCCGTCACGATCGCAACAATGGGCAGAACGATGATCGCGACCAACACCAGGACAATTAGAAAGACGATGGAATCCATAGGCTTAAGTTGCCGGAATTATATGCCTGTTTTGGGTGCTGGCGGTAAAAAGGCGCGGGCTGCCAAAAATTTGCAAGAATCCCTCAGGCTCTTGGCCGGGGCCGCGCCGGCGGCGCCTTACGCGTCAGGTGCCACACGCTCACAGCCAGCGCCATTGCGCCAAGCCCATACGCCAGCACCGCCATCTCCCCGCGATGAATCTGCCATCCCTTCCAAATCGCTAGAGCTGTAGCGATCAACATCACAATGCCTCGAATTCTGTTCACGTGCATCCTCTCTCGCGCTAATGATCGCCGCCGCGTGGAACGCATCCATTCTAGAACTCTTATCGCGTCATCCCGCAGCCGCCAAAATGTAGCGCCGGTCTCCTGACCGGCTGTAGCGCCGGGATCCCGATCCGCGCTGACCAGACTGCGATGAAGAAATCATTCAGTCAGAGTACAGCCGCCTCACCATCCTCAGCCGACCCCGATTGACCCCCACCCCCCGCAGTGCCTATGTTGAAAGAGGCGAAGTTCCCCGCTCCGCCGAGGATCTTCCATGTCCGATCTAGTTTCCTCCGTCGCCACGCCCCTCAAAAAGACCGCACTCAACAACACCCACCGCGCCCTCAAAGCCAAAATGGTCGACTTCGGCGGCTGGGACATGCCAGTCGAATATCCCTGCCCCGGCGGCGGCCTCATTGCCGAACACATGGCCGTGCGCACCGGCGTCGGTCTCTTCGACGTCAGCCACATGGGCCAGATCCAGTTCCGCGGCCCCGGCTCGCTCGCCGCCGTCCAGCAAATCACCATGAACGATGCCGCGAAACTCCAGAATGGCCAGGCGCATTACTCCGCCCTGCTCACGCCCGCCGGTACCTTCGTCGACGACATCCTCGTGCATCGCCTCGGCCCCAACGACTATCTCCTCGTAGTCAACGCGGGCACCAAGGATAAAGACTTCGCCTGGATTTACCGGCAGGTTGGCCGCTGGCCGGGGATTCATTTGGGCGACTACTCCAGCTACTACTCGCAACTCGCCTTGCAGGGCCCGCGCTCGCTTGAGACCCTCGCCAAACTCACCAAGGTCGATCTCGCCGCCATCAAGAATTACTGGTTCACCTGGAGCATGGTAGCCGGCATTCCCAACGTGGTCATCGCCCGCACCGGCTACTCCGGCGAAGACGGCTTCGAGCTCTACATCTCCGCCGACGAGCCCACCATCGTGAATATCTGGGACGCACTGCTCGACGCAGGCGCCGAGTTCGGCATCCGCCCCTGTGGCCTGGGTGCGCGAAACACTCTCCGCCTCGAAGCCGGCATGAGTCTCTACGGCCACGAAATCTCTGAAGACATCAACGTCTTCGAAGCCGGCCTCACGCGCTGGCTCAAGCTCGACAAAGGCGACTTCATCGGCCGCGACGCCCTCATGGCGATTCAGGCCGAAGGCGGACCCAAGCGCAAAATCGTCGGCCTCGAAATGCTCGAGCGCGGCATCGCCCGCGACTCTTATCCGGTCCTCTCGCTCTCGGGCGATCCCATCGGCGTCATTACCTCCGGCTCGCCCGCGCCCTTCTTGAAAACCAACATCGCCATGGCTCTCGTGCCCACAGCCGTAGCCGACTCACGCGCAGACGTTCTCGTCGATGTGCGCGGCAACCGCGTCCGCGCCAAACAGGTCCCGCTGCCCTTCTACAAACGGCCGAAAAAGACTTAAGTTCGCTTTCGCACCATGACCACCACCCCAGCAACGCCCGCGCAAACCGCACTCAGCGGCTCGGTCCTCGTCCTCATTCAATTTGACGTCTCTGAAGAACTGCGCCTCGACACGTTGCAGCAGGCCGTCGACGCGCGCACCGTGCAGCAGCCCAAGATCAAGCACTCGGTACCGGCCTACGTGCGTTACCAGCGGCCCCCGGTCGTCGGTCCGCTCGATCCCCTCATCCTCAGCGGCGGCGAGCAGCTCGAGGGCGAAATCAAGTACTACGATTACGGCGTCGTCAGCGTCATCTACCAGCTCGCCTTCTCGGGCGATTGGGAAAGCCTCGTCCATCTCGCCAGCCGCTGGGTGTGGGATGTTGATTTTGCGGCGCGTGTCGAGCCCATCGTGCGCCAGCGTCTCGAGCGCAACGCCGCCGCGCTTATCAAGCCCTACGCGCGCTGGCTCAGCGAAGACTACTTCATCTTCCACCTGCGCAATGAAGAGGGCGCGCAAACGGCTGCCGACCTCGAGCGCGAGCACGGCCTCCAGATCGCGCAAATCGTGCGCGGCGACCGCCTGCGGCTCTCCCCGGGCGAGTGTGCCGAGGTGCTGCAATCGCGCATCTCCTACTACTCCACCGACCTCGCCGTCATCGGCTGGAACGCCGCGTTTCTTTATGACAGCGCGGCCGGCGCTGAGACCGCCATTCAACTCCTCGAGTACGCCAACTCGCAGCTCCTCGAGTTCCGCCACTACGACGAGCTGCTCACCGGAATTCTCTCCAACGTCTACCAGTCGCTCGAGCGCAAGCAGCGCTTTCCAGCGCGCTGGCGCATGGCGCGCCGGGCCACGCGCCTCCACACTGTGCTGCTCGACATTGCCGAGCTCACCGAGCGCGCCGACAATTCCATCAAGTTTTTGAGCGACATGTTTGCCGCGCGTCTCTATCGCCTTGCAGCCACCAAAGTCGGCGTGCCCGATTACAAGGACCTCGTAGCCCAGAAGCTCAAAACCGCCGAAGACCTTTACCACGACATGATCGAGCAATTCAACCAGGCCCGCGGCTTCTTTCTTGAAGTAGTAGTGGTCCTCATCCTGCTCGTGGAGCTCGTCTATCTCTTCCTCGGCAAAGTCGCTTAAGCCGGCGCACATCACTGCCGGGTGCCCTACATTTCGCTTTTGAGATGTGGGATAGCACACAAACCTGAAATCAGCTTTTTCAGGATCCCGGAGGCGGACCGAGCCTCTCCAGTTACCTGCGCCCCATGCGGTAGTCCACATAGAGAATGTGAGATTTGATTTGGTCGCCCGCTCTGTATTGCGGAAGCTGAGCCATTTTCAACATGTGCAGGATGGCTCCAGGATTCCCCTCGCTCCACTCGACAAGCGACGGCAGGATTGCTTCCAGATTGGAGGCCCACAGTTCGTTTTTCTCAGATTCGCGCCGCGCAAATTCTAGAGCAATCTGAGGGGCCAGGTTCTTTAGCTCCAAACGTTCTGACTTGCTCGCACAGAACGTATGCAGTGCGCCTATGTCCTCCATGTGCGGCGATCGTGATGCAAAGATTACGGGAGTGCGTCCGTAATAATTCAGATCCTTGATCATTCCTGTAACCACACGGAATGGTGCGTCGAGATGGTCGAGGACCATCAGAAAGGGATGAGTATCAAGCGCCCTGTGGACGATGCCCTTTAAGGAAGTTGTGGAGAGAGTGGAGAGGTTTTCCGGATCCTTTATATTGTGGTCTGCGGAATGCAGCGCCTGGAGCAAAGTGAGAACGAACTCGCGCGGTGATCGCATCTGTTCGACGTAAAGCGCGAGCGGCTGCTTCTCGACGAAGGTTCGCAACAGACGCGATTTGCCCACACCCTCGGGTCCAAAGACCAGCAATGACTTGCGCATCCTCGCCTGATCCCGAAGCCGGTCCAATTCCTCCTCACGCTCAACAGACTTCAGATACTCAAGCGCCGGCTCGCGTTGGGAAGAAGATGAAGGCACTGCGATTGAACCTCTTTCCCGGAGAGAAACTATCCCGCATCCCTTGACGAACCGAGGCGAGTCAAACTTTTCTTTGCGGCGGCCGCGAGGAATCGGTCCGCATCCTCGCTGATGGCGCGCAGCAAGGTGATTGCGCACGGGTCTTGTAAGTTTCCCAATGCTTCCACTGCCGCTCTGCGAACGAATGAATCCTGATCACGCTCCACCATCCGCATTAAACGCGGAACCGCCGCGCGAATTCCGTTCCTGCCGATAAACCAGCAGATGCGCGCTCTCGCTCCCGGCAAAGGATGTTCGAGTGCGGCGATGAGCTTCTCCTCATACGATCGATGATCCTTGCGAAGATCTATTGCGCAGCGCAGGCAATGCTCGCGCCGTCACCGGAACAAATCCGGTGGGAAGAACCGTGTGACCGGCCAGAGCGTTGAGCAGGGTCGATTTGCCTCGCTTGAACTGACCGACACAAGCTACATAGAAACGACCTTCGGAAACCCGCGCTGCGAGTTCACGCGCTTCTTCGGCGACAGGTTCAGCCCCAAGATCCTGAGCCAGTCTGCCCAGCCGCAACAGACGGGAGGCGCAATTCATGCATACGGATGCCTCAGTCGGAAAGCTGCCGTAATCCTGCACCGTCGATCGATCGGACATCATCATGCTCTTCCTGCGGTCGTCTCCTCAAGCTTTTTCGGGATTGCGCGAATAGCGGATCACCTCGACACGGGACATGGCGATCAGGCCTTCTTCCACCATTGCGTCCAGATTCGGAATCAGCTTTTCGATCTGCTCCTCCTTGTCGATGATGGTCAGCAAAATCGGCGCATCTTTTGAAAACGTCCAATAACTGGCATGGTGAATTCTGGTGCTCGCCCCGTAGCCTTCGATTCCTCGATACACCGTAGCGCCGGCCATCCCCAATTCCATACACTTGGCGACGATCGCTTCATAGAGAGGCTTACCCTGCCACTTATCGGCCTCACCGAAGTGGATGCGTAACATGCGAGCTTGAAACTGTTCTTTCATGGCTAAGCCTCCACCTATGCCGATGCGTTGCCGGAAGTCGACGGCGTTTCCGGCTGATCTACTTCCAGAGCGCGGTAGGAATACTTGATGATGTCTACGTTCGACATCACAACCAATCCCTCTTCCACCATCTGCTCCACAATCGGCAGAAAGGATTGGAGCTTCTCCTCCGTATCCACAGCCGAGAGCATGATGGAGCAGTCGTGGGATAAGTGCAGGGCCTTGTCCTTGTGTACGCGGCGGTGTGCGCCATAGCCGAGAATGCCTCGATAGACAGTAACGCCGGCGATGTCGTTGGCTCGCATGGCTTCAACGAGGGCCTGATAAAGAGCCTTGTCCTTCCAGCGATCCGCTTCGCCAATATAGATGCGCATCATCTTTGCTTTGCCTTCCATCTTCACGTGCGCGGGCGGCGTGGCTTTCTTCGGCTTCGAAACCTGGGCGGGTTTAGCCAGGGTAGTTTCCTGAATCTCGATCATTCCGCTTCCGGCCAACTCTTCCAGTTTTCCAAGCAGCTCGTTTACTTTCTCCCTGGATTCAATGAATTCGATTTTGAGCGGAAGATGGTCCGATATCTCAACAATGCTGGCGGAGTGCATGTGATGATCCGCGCCGAATCCCGCTATTCCCTTCAGCACCGTCGCGCCGGAAACACCCCGGTAAAAGAGAAAGTCGAGAATGCTCGAGTACGTCGGCACTCCATGGTGCTTCGATCCCTCGCTCAAATAGATAGAAACTTTCAATGCCTTTCCGGCACTCAACATACGTCCTCCCTTAGGAATGTAGCCCGCGTTGCGAAACCAGAAACTCTGCAGCACGCCCGATTGCGCCCCAGCCGGTTCTGTCCGGATCAGGTTCATCACGCAGATGTTGCAATTCTTGCGCCAGCTGCTGGCGATAGTTTTCGATGATGGCGTCAACTCGCGCGGCCACCACGGGCTGAACCTGCATGCGCAGTTTGGTTCCGTGTGGAATGCAAAGTACTGCCGGCCCTCGTAGCCAATGAACCACATCTGTCCGTGCGAGGCAGCTAACGAATTCGCGGATGCGCAGGTTCTCCTCTGAGAGAACTTCCCGGCAGACGTCGCATCCGCAATCCGCCTCCGAAATGGCGGGCGGTTCATCCACCAACTTCATAAATACCTGCGCCGCAACCGCCGCGTTCTGAACTGCAGCCAGGCCCCACGCATGAAAATTGCACAGACGATGGATGTTCTCCTTTGCGTGGTTCTGCAGCCGTGCCGTCTGAAACTCCTTCAGGAAGCGGCAGAATGGGCACCCCGGTTCATGAAGCACCTGAAGAATGGACTGATAAACAACGAGCTGTTTGTGTGTCCTCATGAGATGATCTCCGCAATCACTGAGCCGCCCCACACCGCCGCAAGCCCAAGAATGAAACTGCCGGCGGAATAAAGGGCGGCAAGAAAGAAAGCGCCATCTCGAATCGTCGAAAGGGTTTCCCACTCATACGTCGAGAAGGTGCTGTAGGCGCCAATGAAGCCTACGGGCACCAGGAACCTCCAGGCGGGATTCAGATCCGCCCGCCTGGCCAGGAAGCTGAGTGAGAAACCAATCACCACGCAGGCCGTGATGTTGATGACGAAGGTGCCATAGGGAAACTTGGTTCCCATGCGATTGGCGATCGTCGAACCGACCCAGTATCTCGCTATGGAACCGAGTGCGCCTCCGATTGCGATGAGTAAGTACTTCTGCAACCTTATTCCTCCTCACCCGCCGCTTCACCTTCGCTGGCGCGTGCATTCTGATTCAAGCCCAATTCCTCACGGAGGCTATGGGTCATGCTGTGTACCAGAGCGCGAAGCTCATCGACTACATGATTCAAGCCACCGATCGCGCCCTCAGGAACGGCGCCGTAGCCGCGCATGTCGCGCGGTCGTAACTCGTCGACCGCGATTTCCACAAAGCCAAGGTCCGTTATCACCAATCGCGAAACCGGAATCTCAGGCGGATCCGGCTTCATGTGCTGCCAATCAAGCGTCCTCAATAGTTGAGCACGAAGGCTGCGGATATGGTCTTCAATCAAACGCACCTGCGCGGGAGTAACATCTGCCACATAATGCGGAAAGGGAGATTCCGATTCCCGTGCATGGAGTGCATGTTCAATATCGCAAAGCAGCCCGTCGATGTATTTGCAAGTGATACTCAGGTGTCGCTGCTGGGCATCGTTCAGTGTCGCGGGCTTTCGCGTTCTTTCCATCGCCGGCTCTCTGTTCAATGAACAATCATGACCGGGCAGTGCGCAGCCCAAGTGTTCATCATGAGCGAGAACTCCTAAATTGTCATTCAGGGAACTTGCCGGGAGACAACTCCGCAACAGGATTCCCTGTCAGGAGTTATCATCTGTCCGGCCTATTGGAATGGACAGCGGTTAAGGGTGAACTCCTTCACCACAACCAAAAAATCAGTAGACGCCCTTTGCGTTCTGATGTCAAGATTCCGAACCCGGCACGGCGCAGTCGCTCACGGTGTATGGGCAGATTCCTGCAAGCCAGTATACGACGCCGGGCAGTTACACGCATTTTGTCGTCGTAACTTTCACTTACTAGCGGTCCACATCTTTCCTTCGTCTTTTCTTCGTCTAATTCGTATTCCAAACTGGACGAATCCAGGGGGTCGCGTCAGCTCCCGCCGCGAGGAAGTTCTGCAAAACCCTTAGAAGTTACCGGTCCCTCCGGCACTCCCCGTCGCACGCCGATTTAGCACAATACTTGATATAACTTTTCGTCGACTTGCCGATATACCTCGTAAGAGTCCGTCTTATTTTGTCGTCTAGTCTCTAATTCGTTTCACTTTAATGCAGTTCTCACGTGAGGGCCACTTGTCTGCGCTTCTGCGTAATGGGATCTTTCGGACGCTTGTTTTCGCTCAATGTTTCGTCGTAATTGGCGCAGGCTACTTCTCGCGCACCCTCCATGGCCCGGCAGAACATCTCCTCGAGGCCCTGCAGTTTCTGTTGCTGCTCGGCTTCGCCTTTTGCGTCGCCTGGCTGCAGCGCGCCACGCGCAGTGCGGTTTCCCAGCGCCGGCGCACAGAACAACAGAACCGCGACCGCAATCGCATCCTCGAAATGCTTCTCCGGCACGAGGACACGCCAAAGATACTCCAGGCCCTGACAGAGGCGGTCGCACACCACAGCGCCTCGCTCTCCTGTGCGCTGCATCTGCTCGAGGGCGACACATTAACCCTCGCCGCCCAGTCCTCTCTACCTTCGACACTGGCCGATACGCTGCAACAGATCGCAACCGGCAACCTGGACGCTCCCGAATGCGTGGCCCTCGGCCAGAAGGGCGTTCGCGCAGTAGGGGATCTTCGCCAGGTGCACGGGCCGTGGTCCGAGCTGCTGCGTGCCAATGGAGCGCAATCGGTGTGGACGGCCCCAATCTTTGCCGGTGGTGACCGTGCGCTCGGCACCATCAGCATCTACAGTCTGCTCATGCACTCTCCGGGCGAATCCGATATTGAGTTTCTCCAGACAAGTTGCCAGCTGGCCTCCCTGATCCTGGAGCAGCATCAGATGAACGAAGAGCTGATTCATCGCGCCTACCATGACCCTTTAACGGGGTTGGGGAATCGCAGGCTGGGTAAGAAAGAGCTGGAAAGCGCGATTCAACGCGCCCAGCGCGATGGCCGCGGCGTCGGAGTCCTATGGATCGGCCTCGACAAGTTCAAAGAGATCAACGATAACTACGGTCATCCCGCCGGTGATTTCGTACTCCGCGAGATGGCCCATCGTCTGCTTGTTCGCATGCGCAGAGGTGACACCGTCGCCCGCATGGGCGGCGACGAGTTTATGGTCGTCGTCGAACGCATGGAGGAGCGTGAGAATGCCGAGCACGTCGCCGCCGAACTGCTCAAGATCCTCGCTCAGCCCATCCAAATGGGAGAAACTCAGCTCAATGTGACCGCGAGCATCGGGGTCTCAGCGTATCCCGAAGATGGCGTGTCGGCGGATGTTCTTGAGCAGCGTGCCGACCTCGCGATGCACGATGCCAAATTTGGCGTGCTCGGCCTAAGCACCTTCCGACCTGTTCTCATTGAAGGACACGCCGAGCGCGCTCTTCTTGAAGCGGGAATGCGGCGCGGTCTGGAAGACGGCGCATTCAGCCTCGTCTATCAACCGCAATGCTTTCCCAGCGGAAAACTCGTTGCCCTGGAAGCGCTGCTGCGCTTTAACCATCCCCAACTGGGAAGCGTTCCTCCCGCGCGGCTCATCCCCATCGCCGAAGAGACGCAGCTCATCCTTCCCATTGGCCGCTGGGTGCTAAAGGAAGTCTGCCTGCAACTGAGGGCTTGGCAGCACGCGGGCTGCGAGGTCGTTTCCGTTGCGGTCAACATCTCAGCGATCCAGTTCGCCCGCAACGATTTCTCCAACGAAGTGGCGGAGATTCTGGCCGAAGCAGGCGTGCCCCCGTGCCTGCTCGAACTCGAGCTGACGGAGAGCCTCGTCATGCGCGACTACGCTGAATCCATTCGCCAAATGCGAAATCTCAAGGATCTCGGCGTGCGCATTGCTATCGACGACTTCGGCACCGGGTACTCGTCCCTCAGCTATCTGCACCGCCTGCCCATCGACACCCTCAAAATCGACCGGTCCTTCGTCGAGATGATTACCGAGCCTGAAGGCACCCGCCCGATCGTTGACGCGGTCATATCCATGGCCCAGGCATTTGGGCTGCGCGTGGTCGGCGAGGGCGTGGAGACACTTGGGCAGATGCAGGCCTTGTGCAACGGAGGATGTGACATGATACAAGGGAATCTCTTCTCTAGGCCGGTTCCCGGCGAGCAGGCGCTTCAGTTTCTGCGCCATGGCCAATTGATGGCTCCGTCGATCCTCAACTTCCCAAAAACCGCAGCCTGAGATCATAGGCTGGAGCGAGCGATCCGTCCGAGGTCCTGGCGCCTATGGTCTTCATGTGCTCCGAGACCGCTGAGTCTCATTCAGAATTTTCCCTGATCCAGACAAGTTCCCGATTTTGCAGTTCTTCTTGACGCGGCAAACCCGAATCGATTCATCCGTCTCCGTGTCAACACGGTCCGTTATAAAAATAGTCGCTCTTAAGTTCGGCGTATCTCAGCAGAAGAACTACAGAGCCACCAGCGTCTTCTCGCTTTTCTTGTGACGCGCCAGCTCCTTTTCCGCATACATTGCCGCATCGGCACGCTCGAGAAGCTCGTTCATCGTCTCTTCATTCCCATGCACGGCCAGTCCAATCGACGCCTGCACCTGCAGCTTGATCTCGCCTTGCTTGCCCTCTAACGTGTAGCTGCCGCAAATCCATTTCCGCAGCCGCTCGGCCCGCGCCTGCCCCTCCGTCAGTCCGCAGTCGAAGATCAAAAGGAACTCGTCGCCGCCCCATCGCCCGATCACATCCATCGCACGGCACGCCAATTTAAGCTCCGCCCCGAACTGCTTCAGCAATTCGTCACCCATCAAATGCCCGTGTCTGTCATTGGTGCGCTTGAAGCCGTCGATATCGATCAGCGCCACGCAAAACGCAGCACCGGCCGCAATCCGTTGCTCGATCTGGCTCTCGACATACATGCGGCTGCTCAATCCCGTAAGCGCATCGCGCGAAGCAATCGCCTCAGCTACGTCAAGTTTCGTCTGGTAGGTCGACACTTGTTCACGCAGCGCATCCAAGGTCGCCTTCCCCTCCGCGGTCATGCGTTCGATTGAAGTCTTCAGTTCGCGTGCGCTTCTCTTGATTGACACCCGAATCTCGGTCAAGTCCTCAAGGCTGGCAATGGCACTTAACCGGTCTGTCATTTCATTCATTTGCCCGGCGCACCGCGCGTCTCTCGCGCTCACGCTCTGTGCTGCACGAGCCATTGTCAGCAGCAGTTCCTTCACTTCGTCGGCCTTCTCATGGTAGTGCCGCATCGTCGCGCGACCCCACTCATCCAGCTGCTCTCTCGCGCGCGTGGCAGCCTCCGCCAGCTTCGCAGATTCCATCGAGACTGAGAGTCCACAGCGAATCTTCACCAGCTCTTGATTCAGAGCATGGACCGTCACGGGGCAGGCTTTCGCACAGCAGTTTCCCACCGCTTCCAGTGTTGCGCCGTACTCCTCAATCGCCACTTTCAGAAGGTCGGGCTCTTCAGCCGCCTTTATGGCTTCCGAACCGGATGGCAAATCCAGATACTTCTTCAATGAAATCATGGCTTTCTTTATCAACTTTCCTTGCTCACAAATTCAGGCAAACCTGGGGGGACGTCTCCTTATCGGCAAGTAGCCTCGTTGGTTCCAGATGGTTTAATCGATAATTATTGCGTCGCGCTGATCGGAAGTTTGGACTGGACGACGACGAGATCAACGCGCCGATTCATCCTGCGGCCTTCAACTGTCGAGTTGTCAGCGACCGGACGATATTCACCGTAGCCTGATGCGGAGAGTTTTTTCGGGTCGAAGCCGGCGTCGTCTACCAGCAGTCTTAGCACCGCCATCGCTCTGGCCGTCGATAGTTCCCAGTTCGAGCGGAATTGATCGTTATGAATCGGTTGATTGTCGGAGTGTCCTTCGACACGAATCTCCAATCCAGGCTTGGAGAGCACTTTGGCAATCTTCTCGATTTTTCCCGCGGCTCCGGGCAAGAGCTCGGCCTGCCCGCTATTGAAGAAACCGAGTTCTTTGAGGCTGATCACGAAGCCCTCAGGAGTTACTTGAAGAACCACTTCGTGATTCTCGAGCTCCTGTCCCATCGCCGCCTCGAGCTCTTTCCGCAATTTCAGCATGTCCTCAACCGATCCGGCTGATGCGGGCTGGATCGGGGTCTTGTCATTCTGAACACGGGAGGTGTTATCGTCGGCGTTCGGTGTCTCAGTTGGATATACGCCGCCGTTGCCGCTTTCATTGTCCGAAAACGCCCCCATGGTCTGGAAGCCGTTGTGGATGGCCCGGGCAATTTTTCTGATGGTTTGATTGTCGCGATACGCGGAGGCAAAGAGCACGACAAAGAAGGCGAACAAGAGTGTCATGAAGTCTGCATAGGAGATCAACCACCTGTCGTGGTTGACGGCTTCATGGGCATCTCTGCGTCTGCGCGGTCTCATCGGGAAGCAACTTTCTGCAGGCCGTGCCGCTTGGCAGAAACCTGATACTTGTTCAGCTGCATTTCGAGTGCCCGAGGATTGATGCCATCGACGATCGAGAGAACGGCCTCAAGCGTCATCTCCTGAATAACCTGCCGATCGCGGATCAGAATGCGCAGCTTTCCTGCCCAAGGCAGGAAGAAGAGATTGGCTAGTCCTACGCCATAAATTGTCGCCACAAATGCGACTGCAATGCCCTTACCGACCTCACTGATGTCCTGAAGCCGCTGCATGACCTGGATGAGACCCAGGACAGCGCCGATAATCCCGATCGTGGGTGCGTATCCGGCTGCGGCTTCGAAGACCTTGGGGATACGTTCATCTTTCTCTCCGCGGTAGTCGAGATGCAACTCCATCATCTTTCGCAGGTCCGATGCGCTCACGCCATCGATCGCCAGCATGAGGCTCTCTTTCAGAAAAGGATCCTGGATCTTTGAAAGTTCGGAGTCGAGCGAAAGAATGCCCTCTTTCCGGGCCTTATACGCATAGCGAAGTAAGTTCCCAACGATGGCCTCGGATTCTGTCGAGGAATTGAAGAAGACGTCTTTGAGATGCACGACTGCCTGGAAGACAATGCGCAATGGAAACTGGACCATGACAGCGCCGACGGTGCCGCCAATAACGATCAGGGCGGCCGTGGGCTGAACCAGTTGGGCAACCTTTCCACCATCGAGAATCAAGCCAAATACGATTCCAAGGCAAGCGAGAATTATGCCGCCGATGGTGCTTTTGTCCAATCCAAATCGCATAAGAATCACCGCGAAACCGCGCCAGCCTTTCGCCCTGCGACGACCGGCTCTCCGCGGCGCTGGTCGTTTGGAGCCCAACCGTCCTATCGATCCGCGGGCCCTATCCCATGTCTCGTGAATCGCAGGCGCGTTTGGATGGTCCTCTATCGGCAAGTCAGTTGGAATATTCCATATACGCGCGCGGCCGGGCCAGCCTGAATCCTGGGCCGGCCAACCAGCGTAGCCCAGGGTCCGGGTCGCGCTGGAAATTTCTGCGGCAAGTGCCGATAGAATGCAGGCACTTTAATCTCCTCACGGCGGAACCACAGGCCTCCGTCCGATGTGCGCTCCGCAAGAGGGACATTTCGCATGTTTGTGATTATCGGAATACTCGCTGTATTTTGCGCGGTACTTGGCGGCTTCCTTATGGAAAAGGGGCCGTTATTGGTGCTTATGCAGCCATCTGAGTTCTTGATTATCGGCGGCGCTGCCCTTGGCACCCTGCTTTCAGGAAACCCGTTTTTTGTCTTAAAGAAGGTTTCAGGCGACCTGGTTCGGGTGTTGAAGGGGACCGCCTACTCCGAGCAGTGCTACATCGATGTGCTCAGAATGATGTTCATCCTGTTCAACAAAGCCCGCAAGGAAGGCTTGGCAGGGATTGAGAGCGACATTGAGACGCCGGACAAGAGCCAGGTTTTCACAAAAAACCCGTTCTTCCTGAAAAACCATCACATCCGCGATTTCGTTTGCGACACCATGCGCATGGCGATCACTGGCGGGGCCGGGGCCTTTGATCTGGACCAGATGATGGAACTCGACATGGATGTTCACCATATCGGCCAAACGCAAAGTTCCGTGGCGTTAAGCACCGTGGCAGATTCGCTGCCCGGCTTGGGAATTGTCGCCGCGGTTCTCGGCGTCGTGGTCACAATGAGCGCCCTGGGAGGTCCGCCGGAGGAAATCGGGCATAAAGTGGCGGCGGCCCTGGTGGGCACGTTTCTCGGCATTTTGCTTTGTTATGGGGTGGTCGGGCCTCTGGGGTCGAACCTGTCAAAACTGATCGAAGATGAACACGCTTTCTACCATGTGCTGAGGGTTGTGATGCTCGCTTTCATTAAAGGCATGTCGCCGTCCCTTGCCGTCGAGATAGGCAGGCGCGCAATTCCCGAGCACGTTCGGCCAAGCTTTCAGGTAGTCGAAAAAGCGTGCCGCCAAAAGGATGGACCGGCGGCGGCGGCGGTGGCCGCGTAACGGACGATGAAGAAGGGCACGACCCATGGCAGAGACGAATGAAATCATCATTATTAAGAAGAAGTCTGGTCATGGGGGCCATCACGGAGGCGCGTGGAAAGTGGCATACGCCGACTTCGTGACGGCAATGATGGCCCTCTTTATCGTGTTGTGGTTGATGAATGCCAGCAAGCAGGTGCAGGAGGCTGTGGGGGGCTATTTCAAGGACCCCAGGGGCATTGCCAAGATGGTGGGAACGAACAGGAATGGCGCGGGGGAGTTCGTCCCCATGAAAAAGGAAGACATGGAGAAGCTGAAGGAAGATCTTCTTCGCTCCATTCATCATATTGACCCCCTGGATAAATTGAAGAACCAGATTGAGATCACGATTACGCCGGAGGGTTTGCGGATCGAATTGATGGAGTCGGCAAAAGGGACATTTTTCGAACTGGGAAGCGTAAAGCCGACACCAGCGCTGATCGATCTGCTGAAAGTCCTCTCAGCAGAGCTTGGCAAGTTGCCTAACAATATCTCGATCGAGGGGCACACGGATTCAAAGCCGTTCTCCGGTAACAAGGCCTATGACAATTGGGATCTCTCGTCGGATCGAGCGAATGAAGCGCGAAGAATCATGCAGGCCAATGGGATTCAGCCGAGCCAGGTTTCGCAAGTGCGCGGCTTTGCCGATCAGAGGCTGAGATTGCCGCAGAAGCCTGAGGATCCCTCCAACAGGCGCATCTCCCTTATCGTTCAATATCAGGTCCAGAACGGCTCAGAGGTATTGCCCGCGCTGGTCAAGTCGAACATCGACACGAAGGGCGGTCAGGATTAGAGCGGGGGCAAGCGGAGCGCGCCAGACTCCGTTGCCGGCCTCAGTACTACCAGGCTCAAACAAGGGCGACGCTGCGCCAGGGACGCGATGAACCTGCATAGCGCCTCAGACTCTTCGGTCGAATCAGTCTGAAACATGACACAGATGGAGTCGATCGCTCTGGAACCCACCCGAAAAGGGATTTTCAGGCTTGAGATTCCATCCCCGAGCAGAATGAAACCGGATGAAAATGGGAAAGAAGCCCCCATCAGATCTAGCTTCATCCCGTCCACACTGAATTCCCGGCAGCATGTCAATTGCGTCGAGTCTCCCTGCGTCAAATAGACAGGAAGGTCAGCAGGAAAGCGTGGAGCACGATATTGAAATCTCCGCATACTCGGTGTCCCACCAGCGTTCTTGCTGACTTAATTCCGGAGCCCATGCCGCTGCGCCTACTGGGCTTATCGACAGACTTCACAGCACCCCATCATATCGTCATAATGGATGATCAATTATAGCCAGTACTTGCGCGAACGCCGGTTTCGATTCCGTCCGCTCCCACTCCTCAAGAACCAAAACGAACCCGAAAAGGCCATCGATCCGTGCGCAAAGCGGGGTGCCTCGTTCCATTCTAGTTAATAGCAATGTCATAGCCCCACACAGAAGAGTCATTTCTTCCCAGCGAGTTTAATGAAAAACTTATGCTATAAATCTCTCATTCGGCTCTAATGGCATCGCCGGAAGTCGCGTAATTTGTATGCCTTGGGGCTAATGTGTCTCGCTTCGCCAGTCTCGATCTCGAATGGCAGCAGTAGATTCTAAATACAGACGTGTTTAGAAGTTCGGGACGGAACGAATGAGGGAGTGAAAGACTTTGATGAACGAATCTGCCTTGGAAAAGATCACACTACCTAAACCCGAGACCCCATACGTGGAGATTGCCTCGGGGCCGTCAGCCTGCAGCGGCACTGCGGGCCGAAAAGTACTTGTCGCTGAGAGCGATGATTCGCTCGCGGGTTTTCTGACGGAAGAGCTTTGCAGCCAGGGCTTGGTGGTCGATCGTGTTTCTGACGGTGAAGCTGCCGCGGATGCGCTTGAGGCGAAGCGCCGTTTCGACCTTTTGCTCACCGCCCTGGACCTGCCGAAGCTCGACGGCATCAGCCTGATTCGCAAGGCCAGGCCCGAGCAGCCCAAGTTGTCGATCATGGTGCTGACTTCCCGCAACCGGATCGAAGACAGGGTGCATGCGCTGCAAAGCGGCGCCGATGACTGCCTGAATAAACCTTTTTCACTCCTTGAGCTTCTGGCGCGAGTCCATGCCCTGCTGCGCCGTAGCTCCGGAACGATTTCCGATTGTCTCACGGTGGGCGACCTCAAACTCTACCGGGGAGAGCACCGTGTGGAACGGAATGGACGGCGAATCGAGTTGACGCCGCGGGAGTTTGCCATCCTTGAAGTCTTGATGCGCAATCAAGGACACCCCGTTTCCCGCGCCACTTTGCTCGAAGAAGTGTGGAACATGCCCCCCGATGCCACGACAAATATTGTCGACGTATACGTGAAATACGTGCGCGACAAAATCGATCTGCCGGGAGAGCAGAAGCTGACCCAAACGGTGCGAGGATTTGGATATGAGTTGCGTTTTGCTCAATAAGAATGGCTTTGCGAGCCGTGCGTCCGCCGGCCACGCAGATGCGCATGCCCAGTTCTCCAGCGAGCTGAACGAGGGACTGCACGCACTGGCGCTCACCTTTTCAAGAGAGCCATGGGCAGCCAAGGGGAATCGAAGTTCAAGAGCCGCTTTAATTTCAAATCAAGATAGTCGATAGGCAATCAATATGGCGACCGTAGCTACGACAGCTTTGCGCATGGAAGATCGAGTTCCTATCGACGTTCTTGTCGTAAGTCCCAACCCCAAACTGCGCGACGAACTGATGGAAAAGCTTTGCCTGCCGCGATGGCGCGTAGGCGAGGCAAGTGGCGGAGCCGAGGCGCTGATGCGCCTGCGGGAACACGACGGAAATGATGCTGTCCTGCTTCTTGATCCGGTGCTCCCGGACCTTAATGCGGGAGAATTCCATCGCATTGTCCGGGATCGCTTTCCCGGTACGCAGGTCCTGATGCTCAACTCGCATACCGGGCAACTTCTTGTAGGAAGCGCGTCGCCGACACCGATTTCAAGAAAAGTAGTCGATGCAGTGAACACGGTGGCATCGATTCGCAGCGAAGCTCTGCGGCCGAGCGATGAAGGGAACAGCGAACCTGAAAGTAACGGTGTGGTCAGGCTGAGAAGCATGGTGGGCAATTCGCAGCCGATGCTGCGCGTCTACTCGCTGGCTCGCATGGTTGCGACTCGTGATGCCACGGTCCTGATTACCGGAGAGAGCGGCACGGGCAAGGACTTGATTGCCCAGGAGATTCACCTCATAAGCGGGCGTCGCAACCAACCCTTAGTCGTGGTGAATTGCTCGGCAATTCCCGAGACGCTGCTCGAGGCAGAGCTTTTTGGCTATACCAAAGGATCTTTTACGGGTGCGGTGCAGTCGCGCATCGGGCGCATTCACGCAGCCCACGGGGGCACCCTGTTTCTGGACGAAATTGGCGATCTGCCGCTTTCGTTGCAGAGCAAGATTCTCAGGTTCCTTGAACAAGGCGAGGTGCAGCGCATCGGGGGCAACGACAATCTGAAGGTCGACGTGCGGGTGATTGCAGCGACCAACTCCGAACTAAAAGCGCGTGTGGCGCAAAAGCAATTTCGCGAGGACCTGTTTTATCGCCTCGCCGTGTTCCCGATTCACCTGCCGCCCCTGCGCGACCGAATGGGCGATATCAAGGACCTGACTCTGGCATTCGCCGCCAAGTATCACCCTGGGGCGTCTGTGACTCAAGAAGCGCTGCAAGTCCTGCAGCAGCATAACTGGCCAGGAAACGTACGCGAGTTGCGCAATACGATTGAACGCGCCTCAGTTCTGGCTGGCAACGGGTACGAAATCAAGCCTGAACACATAATTTTGTAGAATCTTCCCCACTTATAGCCCGATTTGGGCATGAACTCCCAGTTTGGCACGCGTCGTGCTTGTCAAGTAGGCAAATGCTGCCGAGTTCTCATGCCGTTCCAATAATGAGCCTGGGGGTCGAAACCTTACCCAGCCCGCAGTTGCTTGCGGATGCCTTCTCAGAATTCATTGCTGCGTCGTCGGTACTGGAATCGTCCTATCGCGATCTGCAGCAGGAAGTCGCGCGTCTCGGGTCTGAACTCTCCGAGCGCAATGCGGCATTGACGCGCAGTCTGAATGAGAACGACCGCATGCGCGCAGCACTGCAACAAATGCTTGATTCGCTGCCGTGCGGTGTTCTTGTACTTAACCAGGCTGATCGCATCGTCATGATCAACCCGGAAGGGCGCAGGCTTCTGGAACTGAAGAGCGCGCATATCGAGAGCCTGCAGGCGCTCTCCGCATTCTGCCAGATTGACTTCGTGTCGATGGGAAAAAGGTCCACCGGCGCCATCGATATCGAGCTGAGCCCCGATGGAAGGCTTGGCAATCGTTGGCTGGCGATCAGCTGCCGCCAACTGGATCCTGCGGCCGGTTCCGAACGCCGCTCGGGGCTCGAGAACCGTCTGCAAAGTATCTGGATTCTCCGCGACATAACAGCGAATAAGCTTGCAGAGCAGGAGCGCGAAGCTGCCCGGCGCGCTACTGTTCTGGCAGAGATCTCAATCATCCTGGCCCACGAAATTAAGAATCCATTAGCAAGCCTGGAACTTTTTGCCGGGCTCATCGAGCAAGAGCCCAGCGAGGCTACTCAATGGATTTCTCATCTCCGCGCCGGCATCCGCACGCTTTCCGGCACAGTGAACAACGTATTGAGCCTCAACGGTGAGTGCAGACTGCGCCTGACCTCGGTTCACCTGGCAGCGTGCATTGCAAGCGGCGTCGAATTTGTCAGGCCCATCGCCGACCAGGCCGGAGTCTCACTTACCTTTTCAGTGAGCGCCGCGACCATCTCGGTATTGGGCAACGAAGATGCCATCCGCCAAATCATTCTGAACATCCTGTGTAACGCCATTCGGCATACCGAATCTGGTGGACACATCACAGTTTCGCTCGCGCAGGGAACGAAGGCCGGGCGCAATCGCGCGGTAGTCACCATTCAAGACACGGGTTGCGGGATGCCGGAAAACGTCGTCGAACACATTTTTGAACCAGGATTTAGTGGAACCGGAGAGACTCCGGGTCTGGGCCTTGCCGTTTCCAAGCGGCTCATGGACCAGCACAGCGGGGAGATTCGAGTTTCGAGTCAAGTAAACAAGGGCACAACTTTTGCGTTGGAGTTTCCGGCCATATGAGCACGGAAGAAGCACTTTCGGTGATGGTAGTTGACGACGAGCCGGGAATTCGCACGGCGTTGCGCGCAAATTTTCTGCGCCATGGCTGGCGGGTTGAAACTGCCTCGTGCGTGCGGGAGGCAGTGCGCAACGTAGAAGACCGGGACTTCGACCTGATCGTCACCGATATGCGCATGCCGGACGGCACAGGGATGGAAGTGATGCGGGCCGCGCGGAAAGCGTCGCCCGAGACCGCAGTGATTTTGCTGACCGCCTATGGTTCGGTGCCGGATGCAGTGGCTGCGATGCGTGATGGAGCGCTCGACTACCTGACCAAACCGATTCCTTTCGATCGGCTGCAGTCAACGGCAGCGCAGCTCGTGCACCGGGTTATGCAATCCCCCGCACCGGCTGAGGATGTCGCATGCGGTGAAATTATCGGCCGCTCTCCGCTTCTGATTCGTTCGCTGCAACGGGCACGCGCAGCCGCCAGCGCCGGCGCGGATGTATTGATTGAAGCCGAAAGCGGAACCGGCAAGGAGCTTCTGGCGCGCTATATCCACGATTGCAGCGCGCGTTGCGATAAACCATTTATCGCGGTGAATTGCGCGGCGGTCCCCGAGTCCCTGCTCGAAAGTGAGCTTTTCGGACACGGGCGCGGAGCATTTACGGGAGCCATCGCCACCAGGTCCGGAAAATTTGAACTCGCCGATGGCGGCACCATTCTGCTGGATGAAATCGGTGAAATGCCGCTTAACCTTCAGCCCAAGCTACTGCGCGCATTGCAGGAGCGCGAATTCGAGCGCCTCGGTGAGTCTGAGACTGTACAGGTTGATATCCGCGTGATTGCCACAACCAATGTCTCTCTGGCGACGATGGTCGAGCGCGGCCAGTTCCGGCCCGACCTTTATTACCGGCTTAACGTTATTCCGCTCACCTTGCCGGCTTTGCGCGAGCGCCAGGAAGACATTCCGGTTCTTGCACGCCATTTTGCTGAGAAATACGCGGCACAACATCGTACGCAGTGCCCGCATCTTCTGCCCGATTTTCTCGAGCGCCTGCAATCGCACTCCTGGCCGGGGAACATTCGTGAACTCGCCAATTTCATGCGCCGCGTTGTCACTCTGGCAGGCACAAGCACTCTCGATTCCAACTGCTTCGAGAGGGAGTTTCACGGGCATGATGGGCTAAAGGCGCCGGCCCAGCCTTCAGTCAAGAAAGAATTGCCGGCGGGCACTCCGATATGGCAGGTGGAGAAGATTCATCTCGAAAAAACGCTCGCTCTCACCGACGGCAATCGCACACATGCCGCGGAAATGCTGGGAATCAGCCTCCGCACCATGAGAAACAAGATCCGCGAGTACGGCTTGCCGCCCAGGAGGTACGCATAGCATGTCGACAACCACGCCTATTATGCAGTTGCTTCAGGGGTATTTGAAGGTGACGTCGGAGCGCCAACAGTTGATTGCGTCCAACATCGCCAATGTGGATACTCCCGGCTATCACACCAAAGACATCAACTTCCAGACAGCCATGCAGCAAGTAACGGACGAGGGCAATGACGTGCAGTTCACGCCGGCGTCGTCTGAGGTCCCAGGTCTTCCCGAGCGGCCGGACGGAAACAACGTGAACATCGATCGCGAGGGGCTTTTGATGGGAGAGGCACAACTCCAATATCAAATGGGCGTGCAACTCATCAAGTCTGAGTTTCATCGCCTGCTCGTCGCGATCAAGGAAGGAAATTAATTATGGGACTGTTTGACATGTTGAGTGTCAGCGCGTCAGGCCTGTCGGCGGAGCGGCAACGAGCTGAAGTGGCCTCGGCGAATCTAGCCAATGCCGAAACCACGCACACCGATACCGGCGGACCGTATGTGCGCAAGGAAGTTGTTTTCAGCGCTTCCAATCCCTCGCCCTTCACCACGGTGCTGAACCGGATGGGACGCTTCGGTCATGGGTCGGCAGGCTCGGTTCAAGTGTCGCAGGTGGTCGAGGATACGACACCGCCCGTGATGCATTACGAGCCGGGAAATCCTGATGCCGACAAGAACGGAATGGTCGCGTATCCCGCGATCAATCCCGTATCGGAAATGGTCGACATGATGGGCGCAGTCAGGTCCTATCAGATGAATGCCTCGGCGGTGAATGCGGCGAAACAAATGATCCAGCAGTCCATTGACATCTTGAAGACAACGTAAACGGGAGCTGCGCAATGAACAACCTCAACTTTACTCCGATTCCGAACGTGACCATTCCGGATCCGTCTTCACTCCAGGAGAGCGGCGGATTATCCGGCGAAGACAGCTTTTCTGCGGTGCTTTCAAATGCCGTGCATAGCGTTGATCAACTCCACACTTCGGCAGCTTCGCAGGTGAGCAATCTTCTGCATGGAGGGGGCGGTGACCTGAACGATGTGATGGTCGCGGTGGAGAAGGCAGATGTTGCCTTTCAGCTGATGATGCAGGTCCGCAACAAGATCGTGAACGCCTATCAAGACATTGAGAAAATGCAATTCTAGGATTGGTAAACAATGCCAGGTTCTTCAAATGTTGTCGAACAAGTAAAGCAGTTTTGGGGGAGCCGGACGGGCCTTCAAAAAAGCCTACTGCTGGGAGGCGCGGTTGCGACAGCCCTGATGCTGACCCTGTTTGTGCGGCTGATTGGCTCGCCGGATTACAAACCGCTCTACAAAGATCTCGATCCCGCGGATGCACAGACGCTGGCCACGCAGCTCGACGCGCAGAACATTCCCCACCAGATCAGCGCCGATGGCAAAGAGGTCAGCGTACCGGCTGACAAACTCGATGCGGCGCGCTTGCTGACGGCAACGCAAGGCCAGCCGCATAGCGGGCGCATGGGATTTGAGCTTTTCGACAAAATGTCCTGGGGACAGACAGAGTTTGACGAGAAGGTCGCTTACCAGCGCGCATTGGAGGGCGAGCTTGAGCGGACCATCGGGACGCTTGCCGACGTTGAGCAGGCACGAGTCCACCTGGTAATGCCAACCGATTCCGTGTTTCTCGACAGGCAGCGAAGCGCGAAGGCCGCAGTCATTCTCCGGCTTCGTCACAATGGACTTTCCAAGGACGCCGTCGTCGCCATATCGCGGCTCGTCTCCGGCGCGGTTGATGAGTTGAAACCCGAAGACGTTTCGATTATCGATGCTGACTCCGAGAGATCGCTCGGGCTCGCTCACGACGGCCCGGGCGACAATCAAGATGAGGAAGCACGACTGACGAATCGCTTGATTAACACCCTGGAGCCGATCGTAGGAACCAACGCGATCCGCGCCAGCGTGAATGTGGAATTCGATGAAGCGTCAACCGACGAGAACGATGAAAAATATGACCCCTCTGTGAGCGCGCTGCTCACCATGCAGAGAACTGAAGATTCAGCCGGCGGGACAGCGATTCCTTCCGGGGTTCCGGGGACGTCGAGCAATATCCCGGCTGCCAAGCCGGCTAAGCCGGCGGGCCAGGCGAACCAACAGAATAATGCCCCGGCGGCTCAAACATCGGCAGCCAACTCAAGCCCTTCACAATCTTCCAAGACTGAAAGTGCGCAATACGGAGTCAACAAAACTATCATTCATACGATTACGCCCGCAGGCGGAATCCGAAGGATCAGCGCTGCTCTGCTTGTCGATGACGCGATTGTGAGAACAACCGACAACAAGGGCAAGGTGAAGGTCACGCGCCAGAAGCGATCGCAGGATGAGCTGACTCGAATCCAGGAACTGGCTGAGGCTGCAATCGGATTTGACGCCAAGCGCGGCGACACCATCAGCGTGCAGAACCTCTCATTCGATGGTGGCTCGACAGACACTGATGTGCCGGCTCCGAACCTGGCTTCTGAAGTGCAAAAGACAGTCTCCGATTATTCGTCACTTTTGCGTCCGCTGTCGCTTCTGGGCCTCTTTCTGCTGGCCTACTTCCTGGTTATCCGGCCCGTTCAGAAGCAGGCACTGCGGCAGGGGGAACTGACTGCGGGGCTGCAGCCGGCTCTCGCGGCCGCCAATGTGCAGGGACTGTCTTCGGAGCCGACGGAAGCCATCGACGTTAGCAGACGAGCTGCGCAACTCAAGGCACAATCGTCCGAACTGGCAAAACAGAATCCGGCCGACACGGCGCGGGCGATGCAAGCCTGGATGCGTGAGGAGCGGTCATGAGCCCACAAACTCAATCATCCTTCGCTGGCGCGCGCAAAGCAGCAATCCTGCTTGCGGCGCTCAACGATTCGGAGGCGGTGCCAGTTCTCCGCAGCTTGCCGCCGTCAGATTTGGAGCGCGTCGCGGAAGAGTTGGCAAACCTGCCGAGGATCCCTGCTGAGCTCACTCTTCAGGTGCTTGAGGAATACAAGCAGATGATGGCGGTCAGGGGAACCGTAATCGCGGGTGGCCGGGACGTTGCGGTTCGCCTGCTGGTAAAGGCCTTCGGCGAAAACGGCGCCGAGAAAATGGTGCAACGTCTGAACAGTCCCAAGGATAACGACCCGCTCAACTTTGATGCGCTGCAGAAAACAGAGCCGCAACAGGTTGCAAGGTTTCTTGCAGGCGAGCACGCCCAAACCAAGGCTCTTCTGCTTGGGCATCTTGAACCCAAGCAGGCATCGGCGCTGCTCATGCAACTGGAGCCGGAAGACCGTATCGATTGCGTCAAGCGCATGGCTACGATGGGTGAGTTTTCCTCCGAGGCTGCGGCGAAGGCTTCACAGGTGATCAAGCGGCGTTTCGGATCCGCCACCGGGAAACAGGCAAAGCGCGCCGACACCGGCTTCAAGAATCTGGCCGACTTGATGAATCAACTGCAGCCCCCTGCCGCGAAGGAGATTCTGGAAACCATCGAATCTACAGAACCAGAGCTAGCCATCAGCATCCGCGATCTTATGTTCACCTTCGAAAACTTCCTTGACGTGCCCGAACCCGACATGCGCGAACTCATCACGATGGTCGACAAAAAGACCCTGGCAACCGCTTTGAAGAGCGCCAGTGAAGAATTGCGAGCCCATATATACAAAACGATGTCGTCTCGCGCCGTGGAGATGATGAAGGAAGATTCTGAAATGATGGGACCGGTTCGAAGCAAGGACGTTGCCAAAGCGCAGAGCGAAATGATTGCCATCGCTCGCAAACTCGAAGCCGAAGGCCGCATGGCGCTTCGCAGCCAGGGAGAAGATGAGTATGTCGTCTAACGCGGAATTTTCAATTCCAGTGACCACGTTGCAATACCGCGAGATTTCCGCTGGCGCGCTGCGCGACGGAGATCCACTTCTGGCCGGATTGCAGAGTGATGTCGAATTCGGCGCCCGGCGACAAGACCTGCAGTTGACGCATGCGGAGTTCGCCGAACGGATCGCACAAGAACGCGCGGAAGCAATAAGCGAAATGGAGCAAAAACTGCGCGTTGAGTACGAACGAAAGCTCCTGGCAGCGCGCGCTCCAATCGCCACGGCAGTTGCCAAGTTTGAAGAAGAGCGAGACAAATACTTCAGCCGGGTTGAAGCAGAAATCGTGCAACTATCTCTTGCCATCGCAGCCAAAATCCTGCATCGCGAGGCGCAGGTCGATCAGATGCTGGTGGCGTCGCTGGTCCGCGTGGCCATGGAAAACATGCGCGAAGGTTCAAACGTAACCATTCGCGTGGGTCCAAGCAAGGGCGAAACCTGGAAGCGTTACTTTGCCGGCGTTTCCGGCGCGACTCGTGTGGGAGTGGTTGAGGATGCCGAATTGAACGACCAAGACTGCATCGTCGAAACCGAACTCGGTTCCGCAAATTTCAGTTTGCAGAAGCAGTTGAAAGAAGTTGAGCAGGGCTTCTTCGATCTGCTCGCAGTGAGGCCCGCCAGCGAATGAGCCGCCCTTTGCTCGCTCCATACACGCACCTTCTCCGCGCAGGTTCTACTCTGCGATGGCACGGGCGTGTAAATCAGGTAGTTGGGAATCTGATTGAATCAGATGGGCCCTACTGCTCGGTTGGAGAGTCTTGCGAGATTGTCGGTCACGGCCAGAGCTATTCCGGCGAAATCATCGGCTTCAGGCAATCTACGATGCTGGCCATGACCTCTGACCAGCCCCAGGGTATTCGCTATGGCGATCAAATTATAACGTGGGGCGCGCGTCCGTCCATTCGCGTCGGTCCGGAGATGTTAGGCCGTGTGATCGATGCCAGTGGAAATCCTCTGGATGGGCTGCCCGATTACCGTGCCAGCCACTCAGCGACTCTCGATGGATCGGCGCCGCTGCCGCTTGAACGAGTTACGATTCGTGAGCCGCTGAGCTGCGGTATCCGCGCTATTGATGCATTCATTACATGCGGAAGAGGGCAACGCGTTGGTGTCTTCGGCGGCAGCGGCGTGGGCAAAAGCACGCTGATCGGCATGATGGCCAGGGGAACGGCCGCGGATATGACGGTGTTGGCGCTGGTGGGTGAACGCGGGCGCGAAGTGGGAGAATTTCTTGAGGTTCTCGGCGCGGACGGGCTGCGCCGCGCGGTGGTGGTAGTTTCCACTTCCGATCAATCGCCGCTGCTCAGGATTCGTGCTGCCCTGGCCGCAACTGCGGTCGCTGAGCATTTCGCAGCCCTCGGCAAGAACGTCCTATTGATCGTCGACTCGCTCACGCGCTTTGCCATGGCGCAGCGCGAAATCGGACTCGCTGCCGGCGAACCTCCGACTGCGAAAGGCTATACACCCTCAGTGCTGAATAAACTGGCCCGGTTGGTGGAGCGCGCCGGGAATTTTTCGCAGGGCAGCATTACCGCCTTCTATACCGTGCTGATGGAAGGCGACGACCAGCAGGATCCAGTGGTGGATACGGTGCGATCGCTGCTCGACGGTCACGTCCTTCTCGACCGCAACCTGGCGTTTCGCAATCACTATCCGCCGATATCGATATTGGAGAGCGTCAGCCGGCTAATGACAGGCATGGTTTCAGAACAGCATCTTGCGAAGGCCATTACGATCCGCTCACTGATGGATGTGTATCAACGATCCGAGGACCTGATTCGCATTGGCGCGTACCTGAAGGGCTCCGATCCTTTACTTGATAAGGCGATTGAGACCCTGCCGGCAATCAACGGCTTTCTCAAACAGAAGCCCGACGAGTTTTCAACCCTGCCAGAGACCATTCAAAAAATGATTGCGCTTCCTGCCTAAAGCGGACGACCGTTTTCATGAAAGGATTCCGTGCCATTTCATTTTCCACTTGAATCGGTGCTTCGTCTTAGGAAGAGTATTGAGAGGCGCGAGGAACTATCACTTAAGACCATTCAATTAGAGCTTGCCCGGGTGCGCCGCAGGGTCGATGAACTAACAGACGAAATGGCAAGTGCGTGTCAGGAACGAGAGAGGGCCTTGCGGAGTTCAATCCCGGCAAGTCGCCTGCAGTCGATGCAGGTTGAGATCAATGCCGCCATCGAAGCGAAACAGATACTCTTCGAGACCCTCCAAACTCTGAAGCTGCAGCGAGACACCCAGATGAAGGTTTACAAAGCCGCTCATAACGGCCGCCAGGTGCTCTCGGATTTGTTGGCGCAGCAAAGGAGTCTATACGACCAGGAGCAACTCCACAGGCAGCAGAAACAGGTCGATGACATCTTTGCTGTGCGATGGCAGCGAACTTAGCCCGATATAACACTGACTTCTCTCCGCGCCCGCGACCATCGATCGCGGGCTTTTTTCTGCAATGTTCTTTTGACGCGCGCTGCCGATTGCCCACTGGGCATAGATTGCCCATCATGATCGGCAAGCGTTGCCGGGTTTGCTCTCTGGAGGCGCAGAGCGTACGTCCTGTGATCCATGTAAGGTGAACAAAACAAGGCGGTTGCCCGCGATAAATTGAGATTTAGTCTTCGCTAATCTCTGGCCTGCCACGTGCAATGAACTGGGCGTGCGAATTACGCTCAAACCCGTGAATGGCGACACCGCCTCGAACCAGGCTGCGCCATCGAAAGCTTCGGGGCAGTCATTCCTCGATACGCTTGCACAGACTTCGAGCGACGCGGCGAACCAGTCGTCGTTAACGGTGGCCGCTTTGAAGGGTTCATCGAGCGACACTCCAGATCACGGCAGCCAAGAAAATGATGCTGACAACGCACAAGAGATCTCCACCGCTGGTAGTTCGATTCGCAATTCTCCAGCCGTGATTGGGGGCGAGCAGAATCAGGATGCAAATCCCAGCCAGGCGGCATCGACGATCGGGCGCCTGGCGTCTTCGGCTCAATCACAACCAAAGTCAAAAGCGTCTCAGCCCACTGAAAAGCAAGTCACAGATTCCATCCAGCAAGCCGACGACCAGGATGCGGCGCAACAGCTCGTGGCCGGCATGCCTGCTCTCACGCTGTCAGAATTCTTCGTTGGCCGCTCAATGCAAGATGAGGCCGCGTCTCCGCACGCGCCGGCCGTTCCTACGGTTCCGCGGTCGAACGCGAACTCCACTGAGCAGACCGGAAGCGACGGAACCGACGCCGGCCAAAGCTCAGTGCCCTCGTCTGCCTCTGCCGCATCGACCGATGCTTCTCTTCTTTCACCGGCAATCGCAGCCGAGTTGATTGAGCAGTCTACTTTTGCAATCGGATCTTCTCTCGCGCAGAGCATGACTCTCTCCAAGAGCGACGGCACGGACGCTTTAGCTGGCAAGACATCGCAATTCAAAAGCGGCGGCGCAACATTCACGGTGAATGCGAGCGATACAAGTTCATCCAAGGCCTCTCCGGCCCAGGATTCGATCGCAGCAGATCACTCCGTTCAGAATGCAAACCCATTGCTCCAACATGCGCCGGGAGATTCCTCCGCTGCAACACCACTCGCTATCAAGCCGCTGGACGCCACGATCACGCAGACTGTTCCAGTCTCGAATCACACTGCTTCCGTTTCCGCCGGCCAACCTCATGCCGCACCGAGTGCGACCGATGTCCCGATGAAGGCGCAGGACTCGGCAGATGCTGCGACGGAACAGTTGGAACGTGCCGCCTCCGCAGCAACCGCTGGCATCAGCACAGCGCGGCTGATTCAAACCATGAGCGAATCGGAGATGCGTGTCGGAATGCATTCGGCAGAGTTCGGAGACATCTCTATTCGCACTTCAGTTTCACAGCAGCAGTTGATGGCACAAATCAATGTGGATCACAGCGAGTTGGGAAGCGCGATATCTGCCCATTTGCCTTCGCTCGAGAGCAAGCTTGGAAGTGATTTCGGCCTGCACGCATCAATCGAAGTAAATCAATTCGGCGGTACTGCTACGGGCGGAAATGGACAGTCGTCGCAGCAGAACCACAAAATGACCTCGCAATCGGTACCGCTCGATTCCTCAGCGCTGAGCGCGGGGGGCGACCTCATACCTTTGCCGGGCCAATTGCTCGAAGTCGAGGGTTCGAGACTCGATATCAGGGCCTGAGAAGTAACGATTTTACGAAGGGAAATTCAGATGAACATTCAAGGTATCAGCCCGTTAATTGCAGCTCCGCAGGCTGGCCAAAGCGCGAACAACACGACGCCTGCCGCGGCGAGCTCGACCAGTTCGTCGAGCACCTCCAACCTGGGCTTGTCGTCATCGAGCCTTGAGAGTACCTTCCTCAACCTGTTGGTAACCGAGTTGCAGAATCAGGATCCGACGCAACCGGTCGACCCCACTGAAATGGTTGGTCAGATGGTCTCGCTAAACCAGTTGGATCAGCTGATCTCGATCAATCAGACATTGTCGAACATGTCGACAGCAGGCTCTACAACGACTGCGACGTCAGGTACGACCCAGGCTGCTCAGCGAGCAGCAACCAATGCGGCGAACACGGCTGCAACGGTTACCGGGACGCCCACAGCAACAAGCGCTCAACTTCAAGCATCGCCGTTGAGCGCCACGGGCAGCACGAACCTCATGAATCTTTACGGTAGTTACGTTTCGCCAGGTGCAACCACAAAATCCATGTATGCAGGGGTGCGTTAAATGTCAAGCTTTACGATTCCGCTTTCAGGCCTTGCGGCGACTTCTGAGTCGCTGAATGCGATTGCCAACAACCTGGCCAATCTCAATACCGATGGCTACAAGGATGAGACGCTCGATTTTGCGAGTGTCTTCAACCAAATACAGGGAACGTCGGGGAATGGCGACCCAATCCAGGTAGGAAATGGCGTCCAGGTCGTCGGGACAACCTCTAACTTCTCGAATGGAAACCTCGGTTCGACGGGCGTCGATTCCAACATGGCCCTGCAGGGCAATGGCTTCTTCGTTGTGAAAGATAGCAACGGTGTTGACTACACGCGCGACGGTGACTTCACAGTCAATTCCCAGGGACAGCTCTGCACCCAGGGAGGTCAGCTTGTGTTGGGATACCCGGCAGTCAACGGCGTGGTGCAAACCGGAGCGGCCCTTGCCCCAATCACAGTCGACCAGGCGAATAACATCCCCGCGGTGGCGACCACAAGTTTCCAGATGACTACGAATCTGGATGCGACTGCGACCGTGGGCACGACGTATAGCTCGCCCATCACGGTATACGATTCGCTGGGCCAATCGCACGATCTCACGATCAATTACACCAACACTGCCGCTAATACCTGGACCTACAACATTACGCTACCCGCGGCCGATACCGGTGGCACCGGCAATCCTACGACGGTCGCCACCGGCACACTGGACTTCAACTCTTCGGGTGTCCTCACTTCTCCGTCAGGCACCATCCCCGGTATTTCAATCTCCGGGCTTGCCGATGGGGCGGCAAAGATGAATCTGACCTGGGATTTAAACGGCAGCGGCGGCACAGCCGCAATCACCCAGCAAGCGGCGACCAGCGCGACCAGCGAAACAACTCAGAATGGATATACCGCCGGCACGCTCACTGGCTACACAGTGCTCTCCGATGGAACGGTGCAGGGGCAGTTCAGCAATGAGCAAACTCTGTCGCTGGGCCAGGTCGCGGTGGCAAGCTTCGCCAACAACCAGGGACTCACCCAAACTGCAGACAATAACTATCAAGCTTCGGCAGCGTCGGGTGCGGCCGTTGTAGGAGTGGCAGGCGCAGGCGGCAACGGCACCATCACGGATGGCTCAGTCGAAGAATCGAACGTGAGTCTCTCCTCCGAATTCGCAAATATGATCGTGGCGCAGCAGGGATACGAAGCGAACGCCAAGGTCCTCACCACCCTCGACCAGGTTTACCAGGCGACCCTACAGGTGATCTCGTAGGCTCTGGCTTTATTGGGTAGTCATTAAGTTACGATTAGAGACTTTTCCAGGCAAAGTTTCCTGGCGCGTGGAAGTGTACCGTGTCGTGCCGGCTCTCATGGCTGTCTCACCAGCCAAGGGCCGGCACGCCGGCGCTCTTTCGCGTTCAAATCATTTAGATACATAGATTTAATGGAATAATCTCAGCCAGCCACCGGTTCCCCATCCCTACGCCAATTCCGGCGTCCCAATTGCATTGACATTTGTGGAATAGCTCGGTCCATGCTGTCTGCCCATGACCATCGCCCATCGCCCGGATTTTTTCTGGCCAGGGACCTGGGCAAGGGATCCGCAGCACTCTCGAGGTTTTATGAGCGCAGTTGTTCAAGAACTGAATTCCAATTCGACTCAGCCAATCGGCGTGGAAACGCCTCAGAGCGCACCCGATCCGCTCGATAGCTTGACCTGGCTGCCGTTCACCCTTTCCGTTGAAATCCCGGTGGTGCGGTTTACCATCGGCGACCTGCTTGGACTAAAAACCGGCTCGATTGTGGAGACAGGCTGCCACCAGACGAGCGATCTGCCGCTGCGCGCCAATGGACTGCTCATCGGTTGGACAGAATTTGAAGTAGTTGGCGACCGTCTCGCCGTTCGCATCACGGAGCAAATATGAAATTTACTACCTTAGGGCTAGATTCTTCTTCCAATTCTCCCCGCACTGCGCCAGCCCCGGAGCCACACGAGCGGGCCATTCCACGCGCGCTCAGTCGCCCGCTAGGGCGTGGCAGAGACTATCGGTGCGATGTTGCCTATGTTCCCGTTCCCCGCGCGGTGACTCGCCGTGTGCCGCCTCCCGAGCCCGAAGAAATCAAGCCTGAGACGCCGCTTGCCCGCGCTACGACTCGCAGCGTGGCTCCTCCAGAGCCCCAGCAATTCAAGGTGGAGATATCGCCGCTTGCCCGCGCCGCGACTCAGCATGTGCCGCCTCCCGAGCCCGAAGAAATCAAGCCGGAGATCCCGCCGCTGGCCCACGCTACGACGCGCCGTGTGCTTCCTCCGGAGCCCGAAGAATTCAAGCCCGAGATGCCCCCGCATGGTTTACTTGGAAGCCTCTTCTCCTGGCTCCGCGGTGGCGCGCCCGCACGCAAACAGCTTCGGTTGGTTGAAACGGTTCCCCTGGGCGAAAAGCGCTTCGTGGCGATCATTCACGCTCAGGGTCGCAAGTACCTGGTGGGAGGCGGCAGCTCCGGTGTGGCCCTCCTTACCAGTCTTGACGAGCCCGTGTCGCATTCTGACTCCATTCCTCCCGTAGCAGAACCGGTTGGGGTGGCAGGATGATTTGTCAGCGGGGTACGGCACGGGCGGCTTCACTTGGTTTGCTTTCACTGGCGCTTGTTGTGCCGGTGATTGCACAAGTGCCCCCGGCTGTTCCTCAAGCTGCAGCTTCAACTCCAGCCATCAATAGCTCGCCGACGAATCAGCCGGCGTCTTTAATCGCGCAAGCAGTGCCGCCAGCGCCCGTCAACGGAGTCGCCTCCTCAAATGGCGCCGCCCGCCCTGCGAGCGCGGGAACTCCCGTGGCCGCGCTAGTACCTCCTGCAACTCCAGGGAGTGCGGCTCCGGTCTCCGTCCCCGCAGCTCCCGCCGCCACGCCTGCAACGCCCAGCAATGTTCCGTCGCCCCCATCCGTTCAGCCTCAAATCGTCTACAACGTCATGCCCGCTCAGCCGGTAGCTAACAATGGCTTCCTGCAGATTCAGGGAATGCAAGGTGAATCGGTGCCGTGGTCCATCGTGGTTTTGCTGACGGTATTGACGCTGATCCCCTCCATTCTGCTGTGCATCACGCCATTCGCGCGGCTTCTCATCGTGTTCCACTTTCTGCGTCAGGCCCTGGGCCTGCAAACCACGCCTTCCAACCAGACACTTATTGGGCTCTCACTAATCCTGACGTTCTTTCTCATGCAGCCCGTTGGCCAGCAGATCTTCGAAACCGCAATCGTTCCCATGCAGTCAGGCAAGATTACCGCGATGGAAGCGCTAAGCCGCAGCGAGACGCCGATGCGCAAATTCATGTCGCATTACGTGCGCGAAAAAGATGTAGCGCTCTTCATTGAGCTTGCCAAAGAACCAAAGCCGGCAAGCGTTGACGACGTTTCCATGCGCGTACTCCTGCCTGCCTACATTTTGTCGGAGCTGAAAGCCGGATTTCAGATCGGCACGATTTTGTTTCTCCCGTTCCTGATTGTCGACATGGTCGTCGCTTCAATCACCACCTCGGTAGGTATGTTGCAGTTACCACCTGTCGTCATCTCAACACCACTCAAATTGCTGCTGTTTCTCATGGTGGACGGCTGGCATTTGTTGGTCAGTTCTTTAATGAGGAGCTTTAACTGAATTTATGGACGTCGATCAGGTAGTGTTACTCGGCCGCATGACCTTGCAGGAAGTAGTCGTCCTGGCCGGCCCCATTCTGGCCATCGCGATCGTGGTCTCGCTCGCTGTGAACATCGCACAGGTGCTCACGTCGCTGCAGGACATGACTGTCTCCACCGTCGCGCGATTGATGGCCACTGGCGGCGCGTTGTTTGTGCTCATGCCCTGGATGTGGCGGCATCTTGCCACATTTACGCTTTCAACTTTTACTGATTTTCACGTGTACATGAAATGATCGAGATCCCTCTCATTACGATCATCAGCGGCGTCCTAACGATCGGGGTGCGCCTGACCGGGCTCATGCTTTTTGCGCCGTTCTTCGGCAGCATGGTCATTCCCGCCCGGATCAAGGCGGCTCTTGTGCTTGCCCTTACGCTCGCCCTGTATCCGGCGTTTGGCGGCCAGATTGGACCGCACACTCTTATAGAGTGGCCGATGCTGGTCTTCAATGAGTTTCTTGTGGGCGTGGGGATGGGAATCGCCACCAATGTGGTGTTCGAGGCAATTCAACTCACCGGCGCGGTGCTCGGCATCCAAATGGGATACTCGCTCGTCAACATCCTCGATCCGCAGAGCCAGGTCGACACCCCGGTAGTCGCCATGTTTTATCAAAGCATCGCCATGCTGCTCTTTCTCGGGATGGATGTTCACCTGTGGCTGCTGCGCGCGGTGGGCAACAGTTTTCGCTATGTACCACCGGGAACGGCGCACCTCAGTAGCCTCTTCACCATCTCAATTCTCAGAACGGTGGGCGAGATGTTCGGACTCGGCGTGCAGATCGCCGCACCAGTGCTTTCTGCCACGCTTGCGGCCGATATCATCCTCGGTCTCCTGGGAAAGGCGTCGCCGCAGATGCCTCTCATGTTGATGGGGCCGGCAATCAAGAGCTTGATCGGCATCTGCATATTAATTGCAACACTCAAGTATTGGCCTGATCTTTTCCGCCATTTATTTACCGCTGCAGTGAGCAATGGCGAGCAAATATTTCATTTGGCTGGATGAACTTGGATGGCTGATTCAAACAAGACCGAACAAGCAACACCGCGCCAAAGGCAAAAAGCCAGGGAGCGCGGCCAGGTCACGCGCTCGCGTGAACTGAGCAGCGCGCTTTCGATGTCCGCCATCGCCGGCGTTCTGTATCTCATCGGTCGAGAAGCCATCCCTCATTGGACACACTACTTCCGCACCATGCTTGAACTTGCATCTTCTGAATCCATTGAGCCGGGAGGCCCCGTTCTTTATTGGACAACGGTCGAAGTTCTGCGATGGATTGTTCCCATTCTCGCTTGCGGCTTTGCGGTTTCGCTGGCTTGCGGTTTGGCGCAGGGCGGATTCGTCTTTGCACCGGAATCTCTGGCATTCAAGTTCGAGCGCCTCAGCCCGGCCGCGCGGCTCAAGCAGCTTGTTTCTCCTGCGGCCCTCAGCACCATTCTCAAATCTCTTCTGCCATTTACCGCTATCGCGTGGATCGGCGTGGCGTCGATCCGTAGCCATTGGGAGCAGATCCTCGGCAGCTCTTACGTCGATGCGCGCAGTTTTCCAAGTCTCCTGGGCAGCATCCTCGTCGAGATCCTTTGGAAATCAGGCTTGGTTTTTGCGCTATGGGCAGGCGTGGACTACATGTTCCTCTGGTGGAAAAACGAAGGCGACTTGAAGATGAGCCGCCAGGATATGCGCGACGAGTTGAAGCAAACCGAAGGCAGCCCGGAGACCAAGGCCAGGTTCCGTAGAATGCAGCGCCAGATGCGCCGCCGCCAGATGCTTAAAGCCACTGAAAAGGCAACCGTGGTTGTCACTAATCCCACGCACTATGCGGTTGCGCTCCGCTACGAATCGGACATGGCTGCTCCAATCGTCGTGGCCAAAGGGCTTGACTTCGTGGCGGCCAAGATCAAGGAAGTCGCCTGGAAGTTGGATATTCCGGTGATGGAAAACAAGCCGCTCGCCCAGGCACTTTATAAGACCGTCGAGGTTGGAGATCCCATTCCATCCGCGCTCTATCATGCCGTGGCCGAGATCCTTGTTCTCGTGTTCAGGGCTCAGAACGAAGTGCGCAATCGGGATGCGCGCGCAAGGAGAACCGTGGAACAGAATTCCCAAAGAGCAAATGTGAGGCCGCAGTGAAAAAGAAAAACGGATTGATGACGGTGCTTCGTACCTACTCGGACTGGATCATTCCCACCGGAGCGGTAGTTCTTGTCTTTGTGATGCTGGTTCCCATGCCGGCCATTGTCCTCGATCTTTTGCTCACGCTCAGCATTACCGCGTCAGTGCTGGTGCTGATCACTGCCATCCAGGTTCTTCGTCCTGGGGATTTCTCGGTCTTTCCCAGTGTGATTCTCCTTCTCACGCTCATGCGCCTCGCCCTTGACCTGGCAGCAACGCGCCGCATCCTGCTGCACGGCAGCGAAGGCTCGTCCGCGGCAGGCAAGGTGATTGAGGCCTTTGGCCAATTCGTCGTGGGCGGCAATTACATTGTCGGCTTTGTCATTTTTCTGGCCTTGATTGCCATTCAGTACCTGGTGGTCAGCCACGGAGCGGTGCGCACGGCTGAAGTGACAGCGCGCTTCACTCTCGATGCCATGCCGGGCAAGCAAATGGCCATCGACTCCGACTTGAACACTGGACTTATCAACGCCGATCAAGCTCGCAAGAGGCGCCAGCAGGTGGCGCGCGAAGCCGAGTTCTGCGGCGCCATGGACGGTGCGGCGCGTTTCAGCCAACGCGACTCGATGGCAACCATTCTCATCATGGCCATCAATATCATTGCGGGATTCCTGATAGGCGTCTTTCAGCAAGGAATCCCGTTTCAGCAGGCTCTCAAGACTTACACCATCCTCACCGTAGGCGACGGGCTTGTCGTCATCATTCCGTCGCTTCTGGTATCGGTGGCCGGCGGAATTGTGGTGACTCGCGCAGCCTCGGATCACTCCCTGGGCTCAGATATCGGCACCCAGATGTTCCGTACTGCGCGCCCGCTCTGGATTGTCAGCGGATGCCTGCTGTCACTGGCACTAATTCCCGGAATGCCCAAAATCCCATTCATCGTTCTCGGCGGCGCCACCATGTTTGCTGCCTGGAAGATGAAACCAGTCGAAGCCGAAGCCGCAGCCGCCAAGGCCGCCGCCGAAAAAGCGGCGAAGACGCCTGTCGTCGATCCCATGGACGCGGCGCTCAAACTAGATGACTTGATGCTCGAAGTTGGGGTAGGCCTGGTTCCTCTTGTCGATGCCAAGCAGGGCGGACAATTGCTCGCGCGAGTCAAATCGCTCCGCAAAAACCTTGCCCAGGCGCTTGGATTCCTGGTTCCTTCCGTCCACATCACCGACAATTTGTCGATGAAAGAGAAAGAGTACGTCATCTATCTGCGCGGGGTCGAGATCGCGCGGTGGGAGATGAAGACAGGCCGTCTTCTCGCCGTCAATTCCAATCCCAAGCCTGGCGACCTGCCCGGGATCGAAACGCGCGAACCCGCATTCGACTCGCCGGCAAAATGGATTACCCCGGATCTGCAGGCGCAGGCGATCGCCGCAGGATACGCCGTGGTCGACCACACGTCTGTCCTTGCCGCTCATCTTTCTGAACTCATCAAGCAGAATGCGCACGATCTGCTGACGCGCCAGGAAACCAAGCGCCTAATCGATCGGCTCTCCGATTCTCATCCGAAACTTGTGGACGAGCTGATACCCAAGCTGATGACGCTCGGAGAAGTGCAGAGGGTACTCCAGCAACTGTTGCGCGAACAGGTTTCGATCCGCGATCTGGGCACGATTTTGGAGACGTTGGTTGAAACCGCGGCAATCAATAAGAATCCCGTCATCCTGGTTGAAGCCGTGCGGCACGCGTTGGGTCGCGCTCTGGTGCGGCCGCATCTGGATGAGTCGGGCCAACTGAAAGTGGTCACACTCGACGCTTCAATCGAAGAGGAATGTGCCCGGTCGACAACGCAAAACGCGCAGCTTGCGTCCCAGGGCATGCTTCAGGTCTCGGTGGCGCGGAAGGTGCTTGACGGATTGCGCGCCATGATCGGCGACCAGGTGACGCTCACACCTCCTGTTTTGCTTTGCTCGTCGCCAGGCCGGTTCTACCTGAGACGGATCCTGGAGCCGTTCATTCCTAAGATTGTCGTGATCTCACCGTCTGAGATTCCTGCTTCGACGCAGGTGTTGTCTTTGGGGTCGGTGCGATGAACATTCACGATGCCGTTCGTTTGAGAGAGGCAAATAAATGACAGCAGCAGAAATGGCGTATCGAACCAGTACAACGGATGCGGCCAGCCGGGATGAGCTTATTACCCAGGAGCTGTCGCAGGTCTATTACCTTGCTTGCCGCATTCGCGAGCGGCTTCCTCAGCATGTGGAGCTGGACGATCTCGTGAGCGCGGGCGTGGTTGGCCTCATTGAGGCCGCGCAAAGCTTCGATCGCGCAAAGAATATTCAGTTCCGGACATTCGCGAAATTCCGGATTCGCGGCGCGATCGTCGATAGCTTGCGTGAAACCGACTGGGGATCTCGCTCGATGCGCAGAAAGGGGCGGGAAATCGCCGACGCGACCTCACGCCTCCAGGCTCGTTTCGGCAGGCATCCCTCCGAGTCTGAGATTGCTTGTGAGCTGCAGATCGAACCGGACCGTCTTCACAAATGGGTTGCGCAAATCGCCTCGCTCCAACTTGGCGGCCAAAGCGTGGCAACGACGGCCGATCGCTCCGAATCTCTGGATGTGATTGAGTCCGCACCGAGCTTGAACGATCCTGATCCGTTCGACCTGTGTCTCGAGGGCGAAAGGAAGGCGCATTTGGCGCAGGCCATTGCTCAGCTCTCTGAGCGGGAGCAGCTCATCCTTTCTCTCTACTATCGCGAGGAGCTCACGATGAAGGAGATTGCGAAAGTCGTCGGCGTCAACCTTTCACGCGTATCGCAGATTCGTCAGGCGATCATCGTCAAGCTGAGAGCTTCTCTCGATCATCTCGAAGATCACCCTGTCCCGTCCGTTTCAAGCCAAGGAGGGTATTATGAGCACGCCTAGCCAGGCGCCATTGGACGCCAACGCAATATCTGTAAACCCGGATCAGTCCGGCGAGACGGGAGCAAGGGCGCGGTCAATTCATAACTGCAATTTTCGCGCTGCGGGCCGGCTTTCCAACGAGGATGCTCGCGCGCTGACTGCCTTGCACGAAACCGTCGCCAATCATATTGCAGCCGCATTTGACTCGCTATTCGGCATTTCGCTCGGCGTAAAATTTGCGGAACTGAATCAAACGTCTGCGCGTGAGCACGTGGCCGGAGTTCCACCTTTGTGCTTTGTTGTGCAATGTGCATCGGGACTGGTGACGGTGGAAATCGACCTGGACCTGGTTTTCCCCATCGTCGAGTTGCTGATGGGCGGGGCCGGAAGCGCAAGAAACGCAGATCGCGACCTGTCTGAGATCGAAGAAGAAGTGATGCGCGACATCGCCGCACTTATCTTGCGCGAGGCAGAGGCAGTCTGGACAATCCCGGGCCTGTCCATTGCTCCTGGTCCACGAATCAGGCAATCCGCGATGTTGCAGACCTTTCGGCCGACTGAAAAGCTCACTGCACTGCGCTTTGAAGCAAGTTTGGCAAATGCTAAAGGCACCTTCAACCTGACCCTGTCGAGCCCGCTGCTTGATTTGTTGACAAAGCAAATCGAGACCGATCGCACTCGGAAAAAATCCCGGATGTTCAGTTTTCCAGCGCTACCTCTGCGTGAGCGCATTCTCGATTGCGAGATAGAAGTTTTGACCGAATTGCCTGAGCTCCGTGTTTCAGTCAAGGATCTAGTCACGCTGGCGCCCGGATCGGTTTTAAAGCTTCGTTCGTCCGTCCGGACCCCTGCCGCGTTGACGTGCGGAGGACGGAGCCTGTTTCAAGCTGTTCCGGTCCGCAGCGGGCAACAGCGGGCGGCCCAGCTCATTCATCGCACTTCAAATTCAGAGTGGAAAGAGAGATAAAGTTCATGGAAAACAAGTCTACAAAGAATGGCCTCAGAACCTTCGCCGCCGCGTTTGCTCAGTCGCTCTCTGCCTCGCTGGCTGAAGCTACTGGCTCCGCTTCGCCATTGGAAATCGCCGACAAGGGAACGATTCCCACCAACTCGAGCAAGCCAATCCAATTCAAGCTGACTGTCGAGGGTGCGATTCGTGGCGATTGTTTTGTGGAGTTTTATGAGCCGCAGGTAGTTGCCCTCCTGGCAACGATTATGGGGCAACCAGTCACGGCTCTCGATAGCAATAACCTGGCGCTTTTCACGAAAATCGTTGCCGTTGCCGCAGAAGGTTTTTGCCAATCGGGCTTCGCCGGTGATAGCGCACTTAAAGCCGCGATTGCACAGGTTTCTGGCCTGGCGTTCGGAGGCATGTCCGTAGTCCCTCTGGTGGCCTCCGATCCTCAGACAGAGTTGCATGTCTTGCTGTTCTTCAGCCCCCAGTTGCTCGAAAGTGTCTCCAGCGTCCTCGGCAAAAGTGCCGAGCAAAATGTTGAAGGCGTTGATGCGCCTTCATACAATCTGAACCTGGTAATGGACGTCGAGCTGAATGTCAGCTTGCGGTTCGGTCAGCGACGGTTGCCGCTCAGCGACGTTCTTGGGTTGTCATCCGGTTCAATCGTCGAACTGGATCGCATGGTCGATGAGCCGGTGGAGCTTTATCTGGACGGCAAGTTGATCGCACGCGGCGAGGCGGTCATTGTCGACGGCAACTATGGACTGCGCGTGACAGAGATTCCCCAGCCTCTCACATCGCAGTTTTTTAACTGATAAGAGCGATCCATCGGTAGAAGTGCGATCTGGGTGAGATTGACCGGCAAACGCGATCATTGGACGCGTTTTTCCCCTGCCGGAATGCCGTTCTGAATGGATTTGAAGCGAAATCCGGGTTATTCACAGAAACTGTTGCGTTTTGGGACTAGAAGTTATCGCACAATTGGTCGATAAGATTGCCAGGTGAAGGCGAGTGTCGACCCAGAAGGTTTTCCAATTCAGAACGCGGGGACTTTCGTCAGTCAATTGCCTGACGCCGCAATCTGATCCGATCCGTGAACTCCCCGATGTCCCAGTTCTTGCCGGAACGCTCTTATCGATGGAGTTGATCATCTGTGAGCGCTCCGTCGACCTGGCAGAGGTTTCCCAGGTGGTTCTTTCCGACCTTGGCGCAACTCTGCAGATTTTGCGCCAGGCAGAGCAGGAAAACGCAATGGGCGGCTGTCGCCTTGAGCGCGTTGGGGACTGCATTGCAGGGTTGGGCCTGGATCGCTGCTTTGAGGCGATGTCGCAGTGCCTGATTACGCGAAGCACCCACTCTGCGTCCGTTTATTCTGCCTGGGACCGCGCTCGGGAAGTCGCAGTCGCTTCAAGGTTCGTCGCCGACGAGCTGGGCTTGAGCGTCGCTTCAGAGGATGCCTACCTGGTTGGCTTAGCCCATGGTATTGGCAATCTGCCCGAAATTCTGGAGTGGGATTGGATAGGGCAGTTCGGCAGCGACAGCGATCTCGCCGGGCTGAGGATCGCCGAAGCCTGGCGCCTGCCGCGATGCATCGTCGAGTACTTTGTGGACCGTATTACGGGCGAAACGCAGACGCAATGGACAACGATCGTCGATCACGCCCTGGAGCAATTGGAAAGCCGGCCCTCCGCCTTGCTTCACGAAGAATTCGTCTAGCTTCCTCTTCGTTTCGTCCGAGAGATATCGGCCTGACTCGTCCCAGCCACCAGCCTCGCACCGGAGCCTTTGATCAGGTTGCAGATTGCCTTCGTATGAGGAAAGCAATTCGGTCCGGAACTCGCGAACCGGAATCTAACCACACCTCTCATCGAACCCTCATCAAAATGCACTTTGAGACCCTTTTCGCGGCCTAAACCAGGCATTTCTTGCCCGGATTTGTGGCATGTGCCGTGCTTATCTCATTGCGAAGGGATTTTCATGGATAGCGGACTCTATGCCGCGTGCACAGCTCTGGTCTCTCGCACTGAGGCTCTGGATACCATCGCCAATAACCTTGCGAATGCAAGTACCGTCGGTTTCCGTGCCGAGCGGAACGTCTTCAGCTCGGTCCTCGCAACCGCCGGCGATTCACCCCAGTCTCCGCTCAGCCAGGTTGTGAATCGTTTCGGAATACTGAGCGGGACCACGATTGATCAAAGCCAGGGTGCGCTGCAAAAAACCGGCAACGAATTGGACCTCGGCATCGAGGGGCCCGGCTATTTTGTCGTGCAAACTGCCAATGGCCCCATGTACACGCGCAACGGCGCATTTCAAGTGTCAAGCCGCGGCCAGTTGGTTACCGCATCGGGCGATGCAGTCATGGGAGACCGGGGCGTGATCAACTTGCTTCCCGGCCCCGTCTCGATCAGCGCCGACGGCACGATTTCTTCAAATGGCGCGGTCGCCGGAAAGCTGAGCGTGGTCGAGTTTCCTCCTGACACCGAGTTCCAGAGCATGGGCAACACATACTATTCAGCTCCGGTGAAGAGCGCCACACCAGCCACCAATTCCAACGTGCGACAGGGGATGCTCGAGAGTTCCAACGTGAACCCCGTTGAAGGAATGATCCAGTTGGTGAGCGCTCAGCGCACCGCGGAAATGATGCAGCGCACGCTTTCAATGTTCAGCAACGAGATGGACAAAACTGCCGCACAGGACCTGCCAAAGGTCGGATAAAGGAGATCGAATGTTTCGCGCACTCTACACCGCTGCAACCGGAATGACCGCCCAGCAAATCAATCTGGACAACATTGCGAACAATCTCGCCAACTCGAGCACTGCGGGATTCCAGTCGCGCCGTGTCCAGTTTCAGGATCTGCTTTATCAAAGCACGATCATGCCCGGAGCCGCGGCAACACAGCAAACTACGGTTGCGTCGGGGCTGCAGATCGGCCTTGGCACGCGGCCCGGAAACACTGAGATTGTCCAGACCCAGGGTGATTTGAGCAGCACGGGCAATCCGCTGGATTTTGCGATCCAGGGCATGGGCTTTTTTCAGATACTCCTGCCCAACGGCCAGACCGGCTATACGCGTTCCGGCTCGTTTCAGGCCGATGCGCAGGGCAACCTGGTGACGGCCAACGGCGACGCACTTCAACCCGCAATCAATATTCCTGCCGCGGCCACCAATATTACGGTGGGCAGCGACGGAACCGTCAGCGTTACCTTGCCTGGACAGACGCAGGCGCAGCAGGTTGGCGTCATCCAGCTGGCGACTTTCCAGAACCCTGGCGGCCTGAACAGCATCGGCAACAACATTTATCTGCCCACAACCGCTTCAGGAGATCCCGTCGTCGGTGCTGCCGGCGGATCCGAAGGGCTGGGTACCATCCAGCAGGGAATGCTTGAGCAATCCAACGTAAATGTCGTGGACGAATTCGTGAATATGATCCTTGCGCAGCGCTCCTACGAGTCGAACTCGCGAGTCATCAAGGCAGCCGATGAGATGCTGCAGCAGCTCAATCAACTTTCGCAATAGGCGGGGTGTCACTGATGATGCGAAAAACACCGATTCTGTGGTCGATCGTAATTGCCGGCGTGGCATTGCCCGCGACGGCGGCGACACCGGGACACTATCCCATCGGCGCCGGCAATGTCGCGGCAACCATCAGCGCCTCCGGCATGGCAGTATCGCCGGAGCAAATCACGTTTCTGACCGAAGTTGTCGCCACCAAGCCCGCCCCGGCGCTTAAGCTGCGCTCGGTTGACAAGATCGGCAATGCGCAGCTTTCGGCGCGCCTGGAGTGCATCCAGAGCGACGAATGTCTGCCCTTTTTCGTCGCCATCAGGACCGGGCCGGAAAATGTAGAGCAGGCCGCCGCCATCAGCACCAGGTATTCATTGCAAGGCAGCGCCCCGCGAGCAGCAGCTGTGATTCGATCCGGAACGACCGTGAATTTGTTACTGGAGGGCGAGCACATCCACATCCGCATCCCGGTCACGTGCCTTGAAAGCGGCGCTCCCGGCCAGACCATTCGAGTTCAGGACAAGAGCAAGCGGGTCGTTTACACAGCGCAGGTGGTTGACGCATCTGCGGTGAGAGGAAGGTTGCAGTGAATAAGAGTGGCATGCACGCGGTTTTGAGGATCGTATTCTCGGCGATCTTTGCCGCCTTATTGTTCCTGCCGGCCGCCCACGCGCGCACCAGCAAGAAGAACAGTCCAGCGCAGTTGAGAACCGACTACATCGCGCGACTGCAGGAACAGGAAGCGCCGAAGGCAGAGCACACTGTCGGCAGCCTCTGGAGTCCAGGCGATGTTGAAGATCTTTCCTCGGACTACAAAGCGCGAAGGCTCAACGATACGTTGGTAATTCTGGTTTCCGTGCAAACCACCGCTGCCCAGAGTGGCGATGTCAACAGCTCACGGGCGTTTCAAACCAGCTCGGCAATCACCGGCCTTGCTGGAGACGTCAACACCAAGGGTCTGAATCCGTTGCTCAATGCCAACTCCAATACAACGTTGAAGGGATCGGGCGCTACGGACTCCAGCACAAACTTTCAGACCAGCATGACGGCCCAGGTGATCTCGGTGTTGCCCAGCGGCAATCTGGTTGTTGAAGCGCAGCGCAAGATTTTCATGAATAACCAGCACGAAGACATCATCATCCGCGGTGTCGTGCGGCCCAACGATATCGGTTCCAACAACACTGTGCCCTCCACGGCTCTTAGCAACCTGGAGATCGAGATGAAGGGTAAAGGAATTATTGCTGACAGCGTGCGTCCGCCGAACCGTATTATGCGCGCTCTCCTTTGGCTCATAGGATTCTGACGAACATGAAACGCACATTCATCAAAACCAACTCGCGGATGGGACGATTGGCAGCTTGTCTGCTCACTCTCGGCGCCATGGAAGCGACGCTTTCGGCGCATGCCGCGACCAGCAATTCCAACCACCACGTGCTGATCAGAGATATCACCAGCATCCAGGGCGTGCGCGACAACATGCTGATAGGCTACGGCCTGGTGGTAGGACTCAACCGGACCGGCGATTCGCAGCAGACATATTTCACCGTGCAAACCCTGGCCAACGCGATGCAGAAGATGGGCGTGCTCATCTCTCCCGCCCAGGTGGAGGTGAAGAACGTCGCAGCAGTTTTTGTCACGGCATGGCTGCCGCCGTTCGCGCGTCCGGGTTCGCGGCTCGATGTTACGATTTCATCCGTTGGCGACGCCAAAAGCCTTTCCGGTGGTGTGCTGCTGATGAGCTCATTGCACGGCCCCGATGGCCAGGTATATGCGGAAGCGCAAGGACCGCTCATTATGGGCGGATACACCGCGGGTAGCGGCTCCAACGGCAAAGAAGTGAATTCGGTAACGGTCGGTTCCATCCCCAACGGCGGAATTGTCGAGCGCGACACCTCGGTGGATCTGCACGATTTCAAGATCGTGTCTTTGCTGCTCCGCAATCCTGATTTCACGACCGCAAAGCAAATTGCCGATGTCATCAACAAGGAGTACCAAAAGACGGTGGCTTCGGCCATCGACAGCGCCCGCGTCGATGTGGATGTTGCGCAGGCGGCGGCGCCATCGACTCCTGAGCTGATATCGCGCGTTCAGAATCTGGCAGTAAATGTAACCACGCCGGCGAAGATCGTGATCAACGAACGAACCGGGACTATCGTTCTGGGTGGAGACGTGAAGCTGACGCCGGTCTCGGTCATTCACGGAAATCTCTCCATCGAGGTGGTTACTACCTACGCGGCAGTAGCTGGTCCCAGTGTTTACGCTCCAACAATCATTGAGAATGGCAATGGGCAGGGTGCTGGTGGTTCGGCTCCGGCAGGCGCTGGCGGGTCTGGTAATTCCAGCGGAGGCGCACGTAATGAGTCGATGAGAAGCGGTCAGGAGACGACAGCCGGTATCGGCCCTGGGGCTACCGTGATTCCGGAAACGTCAGTCAACGTAACCGATCAACCAACGCAGACGATGCGACTGGATGATGGCGCCGATGTGGATGAACTGGTAAACGGACTCCACGCCATCGGAACCACGTCTCGCGATGTGGTTGCAATCCTCGAGGCCATCAAGGCTCAAGGCGGCCTCCAGGCCGATTTGGAGGTCCAGTAAATGGCCACCGGATCCATCACCGGCTCTCTCGCGGCACAGGCTCAAACCTCGCTCTTCGAGGCGCGCGAGCAGCATGCGCTTCACCAGCTTCAGTCGGCTTCAGGCGGCAAGAGTGATGCCAAAATTGAGAAAAGCGCCAAAGAGTTCGAATCCATGTTGCTGAGCAACTGGCTGCAGCAGGCCGAGCAATCCATGGCCAGTGTGCCCGAGGCCGACGAGGACGAGGATGCCGGCGCCCGCGAGCAGATGATGAGCCTGGGTGTGCAGTCGCTGGCCACGGCAATGACTGCATCCGGGGGCATTGGAATCGCCAAGATGATTTCCAAAGCTCTTCATTCTGCTGCAGATGGCCAGCAGCCGGGAGCTAAACAAGTGGGCGCCACAGGGACCGAAAAGCTTGCGAAATAAACCATGCGTTGGGTTAAACTTTTGCTGACGATGTGCCGATACTGACACAGGCTTATAAGAAGGAGTCGAGATGAGAATCGATCTAAACCAGGTAGCGGCAAGCCAGATTGCAAGCGAGAGCAGTCCCAAACCGGTGGACGCCGAGAACACTGCAGCCTCTGGCCTTGCTGGCAGCGAAGATCGAACCACGCTCACTTCCACCCAGCAATCTCTCAACGCGCTGGTGAGCACTGCCATGAGTTCACCAGAAATTCGACAGGATCGAGTGGATAGCCTGAAGCAGGCGATCAATAACGGGACATATGAACTTGACCCGCAAAAGATTGCTTCTTCAATGATTGACGAGCAGGCGTAGGTTCGCAATCGTATTGGGCCCCGTGCCTGAAGGCTGTGCGCGGAAAGTTGCGGGGATGAATTCGATAATCGTCCAGGACAGGAACAGCAAGCTGGAGGAGTATCTCCAGCTTCTGCGCTCCATGGCGTTCGAGCTTGAGCGCGCCATGTCCGCCATCTCCGAAAATTCTATCCATGCCCTTGAAGACAGCATCGCCAACCAGGAGGCATTCAGCACCCGCCTCGTGGAATTGGCTGACGACCTCTCGAGGCCGGCACAGCAGCAACGGCTCACTGCTTGCGGCGCAGCCGACGATACCCTGCTCGAGCGGGTTCACGCCGCCTCCAATGAGTTACAGGACCTTAATCGCCGCTATTCCGCTCTGTTGAAGTTTTCCAGCCGCTCAGTGGCGATGATGGTTTCGCTCTTCAATTCGTATCAAGGACAGATTCAGGAGGATTCTGGCCCCAGGTTGAAGTTCCAAACCTGGTCATGCCAGATTTAACCGCTATGGGAGGCTTGAACACATCGCTCTTAATCGGTCTGCAGGCGCTCGAAGTCAGCCAGGGTGCGCTGAACGTCACGAGCAATAATATTGCCAACTCCAACACCCCGGGCTATACGCGGGAGGTCCCCACCATTTCTGAGAACCCCGAGACACTTTCCGGCGGGATTGTGACCGGCGGTGGCGTGAGCCTCAATGGTATCCAAAGCGTTCGCGACGAACTGCTCAATCTGCAGATTCAGCAGCAGACGTCCGCGCAAAGCAGTGCGGATACCCAGTCGTCGGCGCTCGCGGAGATCCAGACAAACTTTTCGACCACCGGGAACGATATCGCCAGCACATTCTCAGCATTCTCGAGCAGCCTCGCCCAGCTGTCTGCCAGTCCCTCCAGTGCTGCGGCTCAGGAGTCTGTGATCTCGAGCGGCCAGAATCTCGCCGAGTCATTCAATACGGCGGCAAACAGTCTTACCACCGAGCAATCTGCGATGAACACCCAGGTCACGCAGACCGTGGCGCAAATCAACTCGCTGACCCAGCAGATCGCGCAGCTCAATGGGCAAGTTTCTCAGTTGACTGCAGCCGGCCAGGACGGCGGCACGGTGGAAGATCAGCGTGACCAACTGGTGCAACAGTTGTCGCAGTTGACCGGGATCTCCGTTACGCAAAGCAGCGATGGCGAAGTGATCACCACAGGCAACGGGACGCCGCTTGTGATGGGCAGCCAGAGTTACTCCTTGCAAACCACCACTGGCAGCGACGGCATGCAGCACGTTCTCGACTCCAATGGCACGGATATCACATCCACGCTCCAGGGAGGACAGCTCGGAGGGTCGATTCAGATCCGCGATCAGGTGATTCCCGGCTACTTGTCGCAACTGAATACGCTGGCCAGCCAGTTCGCCTCGGCTTTCAATGCCGCGCAGGCGAAGGGTTTCGACTCGAACGGAAAAGCTGGGCAGAATTTCTTCAGTGTTCCTGCAAGCGCCGCCAGCGCTGCGGCAGGAATCGCTGTGTCCATTACCGATCCTTCTCAAATTGCGATCAGCTCTAACGGCACTGCCGGCAGCAACGGCAATGTCGCGAACTTGTCCGCAGCGCTGACCAATGCGCTCCCGTCCGGGCAGACTCCTTCGCAGGCCTACGCCAGCCTGGTCTTTCAGGTCGGGAATGACACGTCGAACGCCAGCACAGAGTCGACGGCAATCGGCCAGAATCTCACGCAACTTACCAATCAGCAGAGCTCGGTTTCCGGCGTAAGCATCGATGAGGAGACCACGAACCTGATTCGCTATCAAACTGCTTACGAGGCAGCAGCAAGAATCGTAAGCACCATCCAACAACTCGGCACCGTGACCCTCGATATGGGCTCATCACAGAGCTATTGATATGCGCGTAAATCCAAACATGGTTCCAGACATCCTCGCGGACATGCAGCAGAGTCAAGCTGCGGTGAATACCGCGCTGCAGGAAGTGGCCACAGGAAAGAGGGTGACCGTCCCCTCCGACGATCCCGCGGCCTCCGCCAATATGGTCCAAAACACCATCGAAACTGCGAATGTGGACCAGTACACGCAAAACGTGAGCACCATGTTGTCCATGGTGCAGACGGCGGATTCTTCGCTTGGAAGCGTGGTCACTTCGCTGACCCAGGCCGTTTCGCTGGGCACTGAAGGAGCTAATGGGACGATCAACGGCTCAAATCTGCAGGCGATTGCTACGCAGGTGCAGGGGATCCTGCAAAGTGTTGTGGCCCAGGCAAACACTTCCTACCAAGGAACGTATCTCTTCGGCGGCACTGAGACAACTACAGCTCCCTACACGGCAAGTTCCTCTTCGTCTTCCGGGTACGCCTATAACGGCAACGACGCTGTGAATTCAGTTGCGGTTGGCGATGATATGAACGTTCAAGTCAATCTTCCCGGCAGCCAGATTTTTTCGAACTCCAGTGGGGATGTTCTGGGCTCGCTCAGCTCACTGGTTACAGCTCTCCAAAGTGGAAACGCAACAACTATCGGGAACGTCACTACTGCAGTCAGCGCAGCTCTTAGCAACGTTAGTGAGCAGCGCGTCTTCTACGGCAATGCCGAAAGCCAACTGAATTCCCAGGAGACTTATCTTCAGCAGGAGACGGTCAATCTGACGTCGCAGCAGACTTCGCTGGTCGACATTGATGAGGCCCAGGCAGCCACGGACCTGAGCCAGGCTGAGACCGCCAACAACGCAGCTGAGGCTGCGGCCGCGAAGGTGCTGCCGGATACGCTATTGAATTACCTGGTTCCAACGCAATAGGGATCGTCGCGGGGATGTGCATCCAGGCTCGTCGGGCGATTGCAGGGAAGCCTGCCCGCCGCCCCCGTTGCGCGTCGAATGAATGCATTTTGGGCGGTCCGCAATACGCGGCGCCCGGCTGGCCTGGTACGTTTACGCTGACCAGCCGCCGATTCGCCCCTCGGCTTGCAGCGGAGGAAATCCGCCAGCGTACGCGCCGCCCGCGGATTCCACCACAGCTTTTCCCGATGCAGGGTTGCGAAGGTCCATCTTCTGCCAATGTTCGCGAATCTTGATGACGGCCTCCATCTGCTCTTCGAGAGCTTCAGCCGATTGATTAATCTGCGCATTGATGACTGTGCGCCGTAACTCCGAATAGAATCGGAGCAGCACTTGCGCGAGTGCGCCTCCTGCGCCACGCTGCAAACCATCTAGCAGATAGGCGATGACCATGAGAGCATGCTTCGTCTCGCGGCAGCGGGTCTCGATGTCATTTGCGCGCTGTGCGGCAGCCGCACGCCGAAGGTTTCCGGCAAGAGTGTCGTAGAGCGCAATGAGCAAGCCAAATCCGCTTGCGCCTTCGACCGCGGATTTGCGATATGCCATGTCCGTGCGATTCATCGTTATCCGCCGTGGTTAGCTCGATGAGCTGTTGTTTAGTCCTAACTCCTGGTCAATTTCCTTCATCTGGTTCGGGAGCTCCTGCAGCGCGATTTCGGCTTGGCTGTAGTCGGCCTGCAACTGTGTCTGCAACGGCGTGATGTAGTTCGTCTGGAAATCGCTGATATCGCCTTGCAAATCGGTAATTTGGCTGTTCATACTTTGCAGGTCGACGGTGAAAGCGCCGTCCGCAGGGCTGATGAAGCTGGTTAATTGCTGGTCGAGTGAGTTGGCAAAGCCATTCAGGGCAGAACCCTGGAAAAAGTTTTGCACGTCGGAGAAGTTATTTTGCAGCGCGCTGTCGAGCGTGCTCGTATCCAGGCTCAGCTTGCCGTTGTCATCCACTGAGATGCCGAGCGACATCAGGTTCGGAACCGTGGTGCTGCCCGACGCCGGCGTATATGTGTAATCGAGAGCGCCCAGCACCTCATTCTGCAGGTCACGCACGGTTGAATCGCTGGCCAGCACTCCCTCGCTCCCCGTCGAGCTGGAGAACGTAAACTGGGCGCTTAAATCGCTCACCAACTGGTTGTAATCGGTCACAAATTGCTGCAGCGCGGTTTGAACCTGCGATGTATCGGGGGCAACACTTAAGCTCACATCGACGCCCGGATCTGCGCTGAGCAGGCTCAGGGTCACGCCGGGAATCACGCCCGTGACGCTGTTCGTCGCGCTTGAAATACTGATTCCGTCCACGGTCAGCGACGCATTGCTGCCCGTAGCGGCCTGCGTAAACCCATAGGCCGTCGAACCGGAAGACGCAATGGTAAAGTTCGCAGCCGAACCGGAAGAGTTCGCAACCACGGCGAGCCGGGAGCCGGATGCGTCGGTAATCACGCTTGCGGTCACTCCCAGATCGTCGGAGTTGATGTCATTGGCAACATCGGACAGCGTCTCGGTGCCGTCGGTGGTTATCGTCGTTGCGGTTCCGCTTCCATTGGTGATGGTGAAGCTTCCAGCGGGCATGGCCGTCGCGCTGCTCGCGTATGTTGCCGATGTCCACGAGGCAGTCGTCGCCAGGCTAGTGACGACAACTGTGTGATTTCCCACCGAGCTGCCCGAGGCAGCTGAAGCAGTAACCGCGTTTGAGTTAGAGGAGCTGACGGTCATTGCCGAGAGGGGCCCGGTAATACTGTTGAAATTCTGTACATCGTTATCGAGGTTGGTTGCGTCGCTCTGAATCTGGTCCAGCGCGCTTATCTGGTTTTGCAGCGTATTCTCCTGCGTCTCCCAGGCCTGTTCCGGCGCTTCTGCAGCGGTCACAGCTGAATTGACGGCGGCCGTCACGTCGATACCCGGTGACGAGGCTCCCGTTGCGGCTTCGAGTATGGAGCTGATGTCGATGCCGGACGACGAGGCTGCCGACGATAAAAGCGAACTGAGCGAAGACGCGGAAGTGCTCATAGCAAATGCCTTTTCCTCAACCTGGCTTTGCGGCCGACCGGCTGATTGCTTGCTGTCAAGCCGCAAGACAATATCGGCACTTCAGGGTTCAGATTCCAGTTGCCGGCAAAAAAGGCGCGGCGGCGCCATCACTGACGCCGCCGCGCGTTGGTCGAGGTTGAGGTTGATGTGGATTACTGCAAGAGCTTCAGGACATTCTGTTGAATCTGGTTGGACTGCGACAGCGCTGCCATGCCCGTCTGCTCCAGGATGCTGTTCTGCGTCATCTGCGCAACCACTTGGCCCACGTCGGCATTCTGGATGCTGTCCTCCGCGCTGGTCAGGTTGGTGACCGCGGAGCCCTCCACGCTCTGGCTAGCGGTCAATTGGTTGACAGTGGCGCCAATGGTTCCGCGGGCCGCTGCCACGGTGCTAACCGCCGCGTCAATCAGGGCCAGTTCGGTCGTTGCGCCCGCCGTAGTGGTGAGAGGTGTGCCCTTGGTCGTCAAGCCCAGGCCGCTGGCCGAAAGTGCTGCGACCGCGTCGGAAATGGTGCTGTTTGTGGTTCCATCGCTCTCGAATACGGAGCCCGCTGAACCGAAAACCGCCGTCCCGTTGAAGTCCGTTGTCGAGCCGATGTTAGTAATCTCGGCCTGGATCGCGGCATATTCGGTATTGAGTGCGGTCGCCTGCGTCGCAGAAAGGCCGCCGTTCGAGGCTTCCGTGGCGAGAGTGATCGCGCGGTTGAGTAACGTGGTAACTTGCGAAAGCGCGCCATCGGCGGTCTGCAGCATGCCGATGCCTTCAGAGGCGTTTTGACTGGATTGGCTGATGGCTGCGATGTTCGCCTGCAGACCATTGGCGATGGATAGGCCGGCAGCATCGTCGGCTCCGGAGTTGATCCGCAAGCCGGTTGAGAGCTGCTGCAGGTTCTTGTTGAGGGCAGTGGTCGTGTTCGCCAGGGCGTTCTCCGCTTGCAGCGAGGAGACGCTATTGAGAATTGAAAGCATGGTGTCGCTCCTTATGTCGAATTCCGCCTTCACCGAACCAGTTCCGCATGAGGTCCAGATTCGCTATTTGGAGCAGGTGGTGGGCGTTACGCGCCATCTATCGGCTTCTTGGTTTTAGGATTCTAGATGCCCCGTGAATTTTTTTGGACTCGAAGAGTACAACTTTCATGGAAAGCCCGGCTTAGATCTCTTGGTTTCTGGTACTTGCCCAAGCAGACAGTCATTGGGTGGGCCTGAAGCGGAACCTTGCACGTTGTTTTCTTGTCAAATCTGGAGCCGGGACGGGAACTGCGCCGCTCGCTCTCCCGTATCCTCCCCACAAGGAGTCCCACGTCCATGTTCCACCCCATCTTCCGCATCGCCCAGCGACATATCGGTTTGTTCACAGCTGCCCTTCTCGTCCTCCCGTGCGGCCTGTACCTTCACGCGCAGACTCCCATCGTGGAGGAACCCAACTACACCCCCACGCTGACCTTTGACGTTGCCACCATTCGCCCTGCGCCGCCGCCGGATGCCAATTTCCACGTCTCCGTCTCCAGCCCGCCGCACTCCAGCCGTTTCGAAGCCACGAACCTTCCCATCAAGGGCCTTCTCCAGATCGCTTACGGCTTCGATGCCCCGGTCGTCGGCGCTCCGGACTGGGTCGCGAACACGTTCTACACCATCCAGGCCCGCTCCGACGAAGCGGCCGACGCCAGGCTCGCGCGGCTCACCGATAATGAAGCCCGGCTTGAAAAGCGCAACGCCATTCGCGTGCTGCTCGCAGAGCGTTTCGGCCTCAAGACGCACCTTGAAACGGGCAATACCTCCATCTACAACCTTGTCGTGGACAAGGGCGGCGTCAAGATGCAACTGGTGCCGCCGTCCCCGCCTCCCGCTGATGGACAGGCGCCGCCTCCGCCGCGACCCTCTGACGTCCAGGCGCATGGATCGCAGCATGGCCTCGAATTCGTCGGATCGAATGCCTCCATGCGGGCCATCGCCGGCGCCCTGACTGCGATGGTAGAAGCGCCCGTCGTTGACAAGACCGGTCTCACTGGCACCTACAACTACACGCTTCAGTTTGGCCGCGACTGGTCCGATCACGATCCGGACAGCTGGCCCTCGATTTTCACCGCGATACAAGAGCAGCTTGGCCTCAAGCTCGAAGCTGTGCACGAGTCCGTGCCCAACCTCGTGGTCGACCACATCACCAAGCCAACGGAAAACTGAATTACGCACCGCGAACCCGGGTGCCCCTGCATCTCGTCCGCGCGGCAGAAGATGTGGGACAGCACAAACCCCACGTTCCCGCACCCTCCAAGAAAAACCCTTGCCATCTCCCCGGCGTCTCCAGCAGAATCCGAAGTACCGGGCATCGGGGACGGGGGGTCCTCCGGCACGGGTGAATCCTCAAACCAATCGACAACAGGCAGGCCTCGCCGTGCATACCATCAGGCAGGTGCGCAGGCCCAGGGATGATTGAGCCGCCGGACGACTGAAGGGTGAAGGGAGCTACTTGGCATGGGGACATCTTCGTGGCAGACATGGAACAGCGGTCCTTTCAGCATCGAACGCAAGCCCGGGAGTAAGCCGGGCACGGTCATTCTCTGCTTTCATGGGCCCTTCACGATGCGCGATGCATACAGCAGCCTGCCCACCATGTCGCTGAAACAGGTGCTCGAGCTGGAGCCGGCGCCGGGCGAGGATCCGCCAGTCTTGAACATCCTCGACCTTTCCGCGTGTCCTTTTATGGATTCGAGTGGCCTGGGCATCATCGTCTCCCACATGGTCCACTGCAAGAAGAAAGGCCTGAAAGTGATCGCCGCGTGCATGACTCCGCGCGTGCGCGAGGTCTTCAGGCTGACCAAGGTCGATTGCGTAGTTCCTATCGCCACCACCATGGAAGCAGCGGAAGCGAGCTAGAGCAGGGAACCAGCGTTGTGGGTCAGAAGTTCGCCTCATAATGATCGGTCATCCTGAGCCAAGTTTGCCGCGCTTTGTGCGGCAAACGGGGGACCTGCATTTGTTCTTCAACGAGCTTCAAACTCAGCCGCCGCTCTCGATCCGCGCCCCGAGCTGCCGGATCACCCGATGTGCCGAAAGCGCCGCACCCTCCTGCCAGCCCACGATGTGGCTGGTGTGGTCGCCGGCAAAGTAGATGCGCCGGTCGGGCGCCTGCAACGTGGCCAGCATTGCCTGATCGTTCAAATTGAAGCTGATCCACGAGCCAAGGTTCCACGGAATCTGCCCCCAACTGACATAGACGGGCTTGGTAAGGTCTTTGCCATGTCCGGGATGCAGCAGTTCCACCGACCGCCGCGATGCCTCAAGCTTGGCCTGCATATTAGGCAGATGCCCGAAGGCGTAGCCGTTCGCGGTGGTGGCCCGGAAGGCAACAGGCACGTTGGCCAGCACATCGGCAAGCGGCGGCGAGCCGGGTCTGAGCTCCATGGAGTAGCCGCCGACGAGAATGCCCTTCTCTGAGAACAGCCGCGCGCTGGGATACCAGACCAGGTCGACGGGCTGCTGCAGATACGAGATCCCGCCATAAATATTCGCTTCCGTCTCCCAGAAGCGCGGCGCCTCCCAGGCGACTTTGTACGCGCAGTCGTACTCCGCTTTGTCGAGAATCGCGCGCATCTGCGGCCCGAAGTCCGCGTCCAGAGTACGCGCTAAAGTGAGTGGAATCGCACAGATGCAGTAATCTGCCGTGATGGTTTCGTCGGCGCCAGAACTTGACCGATACGTGACCGTGACGCCCGTATCCGACTGGCGGATGCGCGTCGCCGCCGCGTCGTAGCGGATCACGGAGTCGAGCCGCTGCGCAAAAGCCATGGGAATGCGATCCATGCCGCCGACGGGCTGGAACATCGTTGGCTGCCAGTCGATGGTCTCCTCCACCAGCATTCCAAACAACAAATCGGCATCGAGAAGTTCGTGCATCGCCAGTGGATCGTTGACGATAGGCTCCGCGAGCTCCGCACTCGGAGGAACTTTGTAGCCCGAGCGATCGGTGCCGCGAAAAAGAAGATCGCGATTGAGGTCGCCGTACTGGCGCAGAAACTCGATCATGCGTTCGCGATCGTCGGCGGTAAACTCCTCGTCGAGAGCGCCCTTGCGCACGCATCTAGCCAGCAGTTCCGAGACGTGCCCGCGCGTATCGTTGAAAACGCGGCGCTCGGGCACAGCCACGCCGCCGTTCAGCTTGTCGGCTTGCATCAGGGCGCTGCGCGAAGAATTGACTTCGACTTCGAGCGCCACGCCGAGCTCGTGGCAGTAGCCGAGCATGGTGCGGTGCGTGGAGGGCAGGCGCGCGGGCCCGGCATTGAAGTAGTGGCCCTCCTCAAACGTGCAGGTCTGGCGCGTCCCGTCGGTGAAATCCACCTGAGTCCCGTTGCGGATGCTCCAGTTGCGGCCACCGGGCCGTTGCCGTGCTTCGAGAATGGTGCACGACCACCCCGCTTTGCCCAACTCGTAGGCTGCCACCAGGCCGGCAATACCTCCGCCGAGAATCACCACGCGGGTGCCTTTGCCGTCGACAAGTCGAAGAGGCTCGCTTTGCGCGGCGGCTTCAGGCAAGGGCAGCAGGCCGAGTGACTGCATCAGGACGAAGGCGGTGCCGTATCCGCCCGCCTGGCCGGCACGCATCAGTAACTGACGTCGAGTGAGGCTCATATTCGTAGGCTTTCTTGTGCTGTTCGGGGAATGGATTAGGGGAACGGGGAACCTGATGAGTGATTTATATCAGCAATATGTGGAGACTGGATGCATTTTTTCGGGATCGGCGGCGATGACCAGAATTTCGCACCACAATTAAATTGTCATCCTGAGCGGAGTCCGCCGCGGCGGACGGAGTCGAAGGATCTGCGGTTGTCTTTCGATGGACTTCAGATTCACCGTCCCGGGCCGCGCCAGCCTGCAAGCGCGCGACGCGCTATTCGACCGACGTAGCCGCCGCCCTCACACCTGCATCACTTCCACTTCTTTCTTCTGCGACAGCTCTTCCATGCGCCGGATCTCGCCGTCGGTCATCTTCTGCACTTCTTCGAGGGCCCGTTTCTCATCGTCCTCGCTGATCTTCTTGTCCTTGGCGAGTTTCTTCAGGGCGTCGTTGCCGTCGCGGCGCACGTTGCGCACCGCGGTGCGGTGCTCTTCCAGCACCTTGTTCAGGTGCTTGCACACATCGCGGCGGCGCTCCTCGGTCATGGGCGGCACGGGAATGCGGATGATCTTGCCGTCGGACTGGGGATTGAAGCCGAGATCGGCGGCCTGGATGGCCTTTTCAATCTCCTTGAGAATGCTGGGGTCCCAGGGCGAGATGGTGATGAGCTGCGGCTCGGGCGCCGACACCTGCGCCATCTGGTTGATGGGTGTGAGCGTGCCGTAGTAATCCACCTTCACCTGATCGAGCATGTGCACGCTGGCGCGGCCGGTGCGCGTGGCGGCCAGATTGGCCTGGAAATCGGCCACCGCATGGTCCATACGCCGCTTCAGGTCGCCGTAAAGGTCTTTGAGCGCCGGATTGCCGGCCATGAAAGCTGTCATCGGTCATTGTCCTCGTTCGAGCGGATTTCCAACCGATATTCTACAACCACAACGGCAGGATGCCCGTGATTACAAGGCGTTATGCCACGGCGATCATCCCGGTCGCCGCCGCCTGCTCATGTGCATGGTAGCTCGAGCGCACCAGCGGCCCGGATTCCACGTGGCGAAATCCCATCTTCAGCGCTTCGGCCTTCAGCTCGGCAAACTCGCGCGGCGTGTAGAGGCGCTTCATGGGCAGATGATCGAGGGAAGGCCGCAGGTACTGGCCGATGGTCAGGATGTCGCAGCCCACGGCGGCCAGATCGCGGAAGACTTCGAGCAGTTCATGCGTCTCTTCGCCCAGTCCCACCATCACGCCCGACTTCGTGACACCGTCGGGCCGCAGCTCCTTGGCGTAGCGCAGCAATTCCAGTGACCTTTCGTATCGTGCGCCGGAGCGCACCACGCGATAAAGACGCGGCACGCTTTCGGTGTTGTGGTTGAGCACTTCGGGCCGCGCAGTTACAACCATTTCGATGGCTTCGCGGTCGCCCTGAAAGTCGGGGATGAGAACCTCAACGCGGCAGCCGGGCGCCTGGCGCCGAATCTCGTCGATGACCATGGCGAAGACCCGCGCGCCACCTAGCAAATCGTCGTCGCGGTTGACGCTGGTAACCACTGCGTGGAGCAGCCCTAACTGGGCCACTGCCTCCGCGATCCTCCGCGGTTCGTCGAAGTCAATCGCCTCGGGACGGCCCTTGGGCACGGCGCAAAATCCGCAACGGCGCGTGCACAGATTTCCCAGCATCATGAAGGTCGCGGTTTTGTGGTGCCAACACTCGCCGATGTTGGGGCAATGCGCGCTTTCGCACACGGTGTGCAGCCCCAGCGAGCGCGCCAGCCGCTTGAGCGAGTGGTAATTTTCGCCCGCCGGCGCGCGCGCCTTGAGCCACTCCGGCTTGGGCGCAGGCGTACGGCGCACAGGCTCAATCTGGATGAGTTCCATCACGTTTCCATTGTAGCGGGAGCGAGATCGGAAGCGTTGCGCCGCTGCCGCCGGATCCTAGTGCAGGTTCCTGCGCACGTCGGTCCGCACCAGGTAGAGGAAGAAGACCAGATTCAGCAGGCCCTGCACCAAAGCCGCAGCAATGTGCTGGGTGGTAAACGACCACAGAAACGAGCCAGCGGAGAGCGCCACCGCGGCGAGGGTCAGAGCCCAGGCCCAGCGCAACAGAAGCAGCAAGCCCAGCGCGCCGGCAACAAACAACACCGGAAAGATCAGCATAAACGGCGGCGCGACGCCGGTGGCGACACGCACGATCATGATCCCGGCGAGCAGAATCATGTAAAGTCCGATGGCGATGAGGCCGGGAAGCTTAGACAGCTTCACGGGCCCCTCGTCCAGCTTGATGCGCGGCCCGGGCAGTCTGTCCGCGGGCAAATTCGAATTGGCTTCAATATTCATAGTGTGTGCAGGTAGGCCAGCAAATCGTCCAGCTGGTCGTCGCTAAGCGGTGTCCCAGGCATCTCTGACCGCCCATGCAGGATGACTGCCGTGAGGCGCTCGTCGGTAGGCGGCGCACCGCTGGGCATGGCCTTGAGTTTCGTCAGCGCCTGTAACCCCGGCCCATGCAGGGGATGCGTCGACGTGGGATAGTGGCAACGCGCGCATTTGGCCTGATAGACGGCCGCGCCGCGTGCCTCCTGCGGCGTCCACTCACTCGAGGGTTTCGACGGCGGCAGCTCGCGGCAGCCGGCTAAACCGAAGGCGATTGTGGAGATGGCAGAAATCATAAGAAAATTACGCACGAACATTTGCCTCTCATGATACCGCGCATTCAGGGGCTTAGTATGTGCAATTGGAGAGTCTTCGCGGTTTTGCGACGGCACGCGGGAAGAAGGCGGAGCAATCCATTGAAAGCGCCATTGAAAACGGGAATCCTGGACTGTATCGGCGGCGCGCCGCTGCTCGCGCTCGGCAGCATCTTGCCCGCCAGCGGCGCACGCGTAGTTGCTACTCCGCCGCGGCAATGGCCTCGGCAATGCGATCGACGGCCTGCTGCTCGTCGTTGCTGCCGGGGAGGTGGTTGTTCACCAGGATCGAGAAGGCCACCACGCGCCCGCTGGCCGTCGTCACGTAGCCGGAAAGCGCATTTACCTCGTCTAATGTGCCGGTCTTGGCCCACATCCTGCCTTTGAACGGCGTGTTCTTGAAGCGGTTGTCGAGCGTTCCGTCTACGCCCGCGATGGGCAGTGTCTCGCGCCAGGCTGCACCCCACGATTGGTGCGACGCGTAAGCCAGCAGGCGCGTGAACGCGCGCGGCGCAATCTTGTCCTTCGCGCTCAAGCCTGAGCCGTCGTAGAGAAAGAAATCGTTGTCGTCGATGCCAGCGTCGACCAGGAACTGCCGCACCACGCGTGTGCCTTCCTCAAAGCTGCCATCGCTGCCGTGCGTCTTGCCCAGCAGGCGCAGCAGCATCTCCGCGTGCAGGTTCTGGCTGGTCTTGTTGATCACCTTGATGTCTTCGGCCACCGGCACCGAGATGCGCGCGGCCAGCACCCGTCGGCCCTCAGGGGCGCCGGCAATGGTGGTGAGCTCAATGGGCGCGAGCTTCAGCGGTTTCTCGCGCTCTTCGGCAAAATCTCCCGTTCCCGATGCATACTTGTGCCGCGATTCGGGATCTCCGCTTACCTTGATGCCGCGGCGCAGCAGGGCCAGCTTGAACGCGTCCGCCGTGAACTCCGCCGGGTCCTCGACGGCCATCGAAACATGCAGGCCGCTGGCGGGCACCGTGCCCCAGGTGCGAACCATCGTCAAGCCGGGGCGGCGTTCCAGGCCGGGCCGCGCCTCTTCGCCGGGCGCGGCGGGCTTCATGCTGTTGTCCACCGTAAAGTAGTCCACGTCCGGCGCCCACTCCGCCAGCGTATGGCCGCTCCCCGCAGGATGCTCCATGACGTTCAGTTCGTCGGTATTCTCATTGAAGGTAAGCGCCGAAACCGGTGCGCCATAGCTCCACTGCAAATCGTCCCAGCCCCACCCCTGCCCCCAGGGCTCGTCGAGAAAATAGGTGTCGTCGCCCACCACGGTGCCTTCCACCGCGCGCACGCCCGATTGCTCTACCTGCTCCGCAAGCAGATCGAGCGGCGCCATCACCTTCAGCGCTCGCTCGGTCTCCGCGGCCTCTTCCGGCGAAACTTCGCTGCCTACTGTGCCACTCGCCTGCGGTGTCCCTGTCGGAGTTGTCCCCGCCGGAGTTGCCCCCGCCGGAGTTGTCTCCGCTTGCCCCGCGCTCGCAGCGGCATCGGGCTGAGTCGGCGGGCCCGTGCCGGGTTCCACATAAGGATAGATGCGGGCGCTAATCGTGGGATCGCCCACGCCCATCACGACGATGTCGCCGTGCAGAATGCCTGCTGAGTCCACATCGCCATCGGCCACCACGAACGTCGTCCATGTAAGGGTTTCCACAGGCAATAGGGCGAATGCCGCCGCAGTGGTGGTGAGCTTGGCGTTGGACGCGGGCGTAAACAGTTCGGCGTCGTTCAAACCGTAGAGCGGCTGGCCGTCGAGCGTGGTCACGCTGATGCCGAATTGCGCGTGACTGAGCGCGGGGTCGGCGAGAATGGTCCGAATGCGGTCGGCGAGCGGCCCAGTCGTCGGCGCCGGGCGCAGCGGCGGATGAGGCGCGCGATGCGCGGGCGCTTGGGCGTTCAGGCCTAGAACGCAAACCAAGAGGCTGCTCAATGCAGTTGCGGGGATGCGCCGCAAAATCGTCATGCCCGGAGTGTAGCAAAACCGCGCCGCGTGTCGGGATAGCGGCCGCGTAATTCGGCAGTTTGAAACCGTCGCGAAAGGGCACGACTTTAGTCGTGCCGTGAGAGGCGCAAAATCATCGTGGGCTTTAGCCCCGGCGGGAAGTTTTCCCCGTCGCCTGACACTTGCACAGACTTTTTCTGCAAGAGTCGCGGCGTACCATCGAAAATGAGAACCGATGCGAACCATCGCACATTGGCGACTGCGCACGCGCACCCTCGAACTGGGCCGGCGCACGCTTGTGATGGGCGTGGTGAATATTACGCCCGACTCATTTTCCGACGGCGGTTCTTTCCTCGACTCCGAAGCTGCATTGATCCGCTGCATGCAATGCCTCGATGAAGGCGCCGACATTCTCGATCTCGGCGCGGAAAGCACGCGCCCCGGCTCGCGCGCGGGCGGCGCCCACGCGCTCGTCAGTGCCGACGAAGAGCAGGCGCGGCTGCTGCCTGTTCTTGAGGGAGTGTTGAAGGCGTTGCCCCACGCAGTGCTTTCGGTGGACACGTACAAAGCTTCAACGGCGCGCGCCGCGCTCCAGGCGGGCGCGGAGATTGTCAATGACGTAAGCGGCTTCACCTGGGATCCCGGCATCGCGCCGGTCTCGGCGGAGTTCGGCGCGGGTGTAGTCCTTTCGCACACCCGCGGCCGGCCTGAGGCGTGGCGCACGCAGCCGCAACTAGCCCCCGATGCGCTGCTGGCCGCGGTCCACGACGGATTGGCCGCAAGCCTCGCTGCGGCGCAAGGGTCCGGGATCGCGTTGGATCAGATCGTCCTCGATCCCGGCTACGGCTTCGGCAAGCGATTCAGCGAGAATTACGCGCTGCTCAATCGTCAGGCCGAACTCCTCAAGCTCGGCCGTCCGTTGCTCGCGGGCCTGAGCCGCAAATCGTTTCTCGGTCACACGCTCGCGCCGCTCTTTGGCGGTAGTGACGCCCCACTCGCCGAACGCGAAAACGCGAGCCTCGCGGCGATGACGGCGGCAATCCTTCACGGCGCGTCCGTCGTCCGCGTGCATCAGGTTCGCCCCGCGGTCGAGGCCGCGCGCATCGCCGATGCCATTCTTGCCGGCGGTTTGGCCATTCAGGGTACGCCCGCCACCAGGAAGTAGCCGTCAGCTCAGCCTCTTTTTCACCTCGCGGAGCTGCGCCAACGATTCCGCACTCAGCTTGCCGGTGCGGTCGATGTCCACGTTGAAGGTCACAGGAACCTTCACCTTGTTGCACGTGCGCACGTAATCCAGCACCGCCGCGAGGCTGAAGCGCGGAGCGGCGAGCGGCGTCCTCACGCGGCCATGGAGCCAGCCGGGGTTGTCGATGCATACCCAGCGATGATCCTGCAGACGATCAATAGTGAATTGCGCTGAAGGAACCGCAATCAGATTGCCTGCCTCCCCGGCTTCGTAGTCCTGATGCGTGGAGTAGAGGTAGTGCGACAGGACGCCGCTGTTCAATGTCACCAGCCTGCCGGCGAAACCCGTCCTCGCCGTCTCCACCCACTCGTCCCAGGGGAACTGGAAGCTGCGCATGTCGGTGGTCGTGGCGTCGAAGGCTCCGCGCGGATCGAGCGAACCGCAACTGTCGAACCACCACCCGGCCACTCGCGATCCATAACGCGCGCCCAACTCGCGAATAATGCCCATCAGATTGCTGGTCAGTCTCGATTTGTCTTGAGCGTGATACCCCACCGCGTATTCCCACTCCGGATCGTCGCCATGATTGCACGAGTGATTGTAGTAAAGAATCAAATGCAGTCCACGCGCACGGCAGGCATCGGCAATCTCTCCGATGAGATCGCGTTTGGTGGTTCTGCGTGGCGCTATACGATCGATCGCGTCGCAGGGCGCGGGCAGAATCTGCAGGGCGTGCGCCGCGGTAAAGATCACGTACTGTGCACCTGCCCCGGCAATCTGCTCCACATAATCGGCCGGGCTGAAGCGCGCCACCGTTTCTTCGAATGGCAGCCAGGCGTCTGCGTCCACGGTTTGTGATTGCGCAGTCCAGTGCGTGGAAACCCCAAAACTGCAAGCCGCCAGCCAGCTTGCATCGGCACGGCGGTAGTCGGCGCCGCGCGCGCCGCGGCTGGCCGCCGCGAACAATACGCTCGCCCCTATTCCCTTCAAAACTTCGCGCCGGTTCGGCGCATCGTGACGTAATGTCATCTCGGTTTTCCCTCCGCGCCATTGTATTCGCTGCGTGGTACTGCCGGAACCTCCGCAGCATACCTGTGTGAATCCGTTGTGAAAGGGCACGACTTCAGTCGTGCCGTAAATAGGCGAAACTGTCTTGAAAGGGCACGACTTCAGTCGTGCCATAAATAGCGAAAAGTCTAAGTGGGCTTTAGCCCCTGAGGAACGGCTTCTTTCAAACTGGCCAACTACCGCACTGAATCGTAAATCACCAAAACAATTAGAATGAGCAGTGAGGTTGGAGCCCAAAGAGACCACGAGGCCGGCTTGCACTGCAGATGAAAACCCATTTCGCATTCGGCAAGAACGGAATTGACGTTGAAGTCCCGGAGGGATTCGACTGCCAGGTGGTGCGCAGCCGCGCGGCGCAAGCGCTCGAAAACGTCGCCGGCGCGCTCGAAGCCGCACTCGACCACCCCATCCACAGCGAACCGCTCGAGAAACTGGCCGCGGGCAAGCGCACGGCGGCCATCTCCGTCTGCGACATTACGCGCCCCGCGCCGAATCGGATTACTTTACCGCCTCTGCTCAAGCGCCTGCACGCCGCCGGCATTCCCAAAGAGGGCGTGACGATTCTCATCGCCACCGGACTACACCGCGCCGCGACCACGGAAGAGCTCGACATCATTCTCGGACCCGAAATCGCAGCCACCTATCGCGTCGCCAGTCATGACGCGCGCGATTTTGCCAGTCATCGCGCCGTAGGAACCACGCGTCGCGGCACGCCGGTCTATGTGGACGAGCGTTTTGTTGCCGCCGATCTGCACATTACGCTCGGCTTTATTGAGCCGCACCTCATGCTGGGCTTCAGCGGCGGGCGCAAGCTTATCGTGCCCGGGGTTGCGGCGCAGGAAACCATCAAAGTGATTCACTCGCCGCGCTTCATACGCGAGCCGCTCTCCACCGAAGGCTCGACCGAAGGCAATCCGCTGCACGAGGAACTGCTGGAAGCCGCCGCGCTGGCGCGCCACGACTTCATCCTCGACGTCACGCTGACGCAGGAGCGCGAAATCTCCGGCGTGTTTGCCGGCCATCCGGTCAAAGCGCACGCGGCGGGCGTGGAATTCATGATGAGCACTTCGCTCACCCCGCTCGACGGTCTCGTCGATGCCGTCATCACATCATCGGCCGGGTTTCCGTTGGACCTTACGTTTTACCAGTCATTGAAAGGGTTGACCGCGGCGCAGCATATCGTAAAGTCCGGCGGAAAGATGCTGCTGCTTGGCGAATGCGCCGAGGGTATCGGCTCGCCCGAGTTCGCGCGCCTGCTCAAGGCCTATCGAGGTCACGAGGAATTTCTGAAAGAGATCGAGAACATGCCGGTTGAGATCGATCAGTGGCAGTTGGAGAAGCTGGCGTTGACGGGGTTGAAAAACGAATTGCTGTTTTACACGCCAGGCGCGCCGCGCGAGGTGTTAGGAAGTCTTGGAGCGAACGCGTTCGATCGGCTCGACGATGCGCTTGCGGCGCTGGTGCGGGATCTTGCGCCTGGAGCGCGTGTTGCGTTGCTGCCCGAGGGTCCGTACACTTTCGCTCGCGCGGTGCCGGCGTTGGTGTAGCTCCCACCCTAGCGACAAGAACAAAAACGTTGCGAGGGTGGGGCACCCGCCGCTCCCACCCATCGCGCTAGAAGCCGCGCGATGGATGGGGCACAGAGCGTATACCCAGACCACAGCCTTGCTAAATGCTGATGTCAACCTTGTAGCGTGGCCAAAGCGGACGCATTGCCGCGTGATCGACGATCGGCTCGCCGTCGCACTCAACTTCAATTACCGAGGCCGGCTGGTCGGGCGCAACCAGCGGAAGGCCGGTAAGCCGGAAGCTGAACTCGTCCTGCGTGAACTCAACCTTCTTGCCCGTCTTGAGCACGCTCGCCGAGAGCACCTTGGGCTTCAGGCCGCCGATCGCCACCACCACCTCGGGTTTGTAGAAGTCGAGCCACTCGGCCGCGGGCGTGTGCCCGGGCCAGCCATGCACGTGAACATAAAGCGTATTGCCCTTGCGCGAGTAGTTGCAGCTCGCGTTGGCGTTTAGCGTTCCCCGCTCCGAGCCGTAGATGGTCTTGCCATTGGTATCCATCCATTTGCCCACGGTTTCCAAAACCTCAATCGAGGCGGGCGGCACAGAGCCATCGGGCTCGGGTCCGATGTTGAGCAGATAATTCCCGCCGCCGCGCGCGCACGTAATCAGGTTGTCGACAATCGTCTTCGCCGTCTTCCACTGATCGTCGGCGCGATTGAAGCCCCAGCTGTTGTTCAGCGTCATGCACGATTCCCAGGCGCGCCCCGCGGCCGAGGCCTCGATGCGCTGCTCCGGCGTGGCAAAGTCGCCTTCCAGACCGTTGCGATTATTCACAATAATGTCGGGCTGCAGTTCGAAGACCATCTCGTTCATCCGCTCCGACTCCCATTGCGCTGCGGTCAGCGGCCACGAGACGTCGTACCACAGAACGTCGATCTTGCCGTAGTTGGTCAGCAGCTCGCGGATCAGGCCGTGAGTGTAATCCACAAAGCGCCGCCGCGCTGCTTCGTCGGTCTTGCAGATGGCGCCGTCGGGATGGTGCCAATCCATTAGCGAGTAGTAGAAGCCTACGCGCAAGCCCTCGGCGCGCGCAGCTTCCACATACTCCCGCACCAGGTCACGACCCGGCCCCTGCTTCATGGCGTTGTAGTCGGTCAGCTTGGTGTCCCAGTTGCAAAAGCCTTCGTGGTGCTTGGTCGTCATCACCATGTACTTCTGTCCGGCGCGCTTGGCCAGCCGCGCCCAGTCGCGGGCCGCATTCGGCTTGGGATGGTGGTGCTTGGCGAGAATTTCGTACTGAGGAATCGGCACGCCCTCGTGCTCCTTCACCCACTCGTGCTGGCCGATGATGCTGTAAAGCCCCCAGTGGATGAACATGCCGAACTTGGCCTCGTGCCACCACGCCATGCGCGCCTCGCGCGTCGCAATCTGCTTCTGGTCAGTGGGCGTGGGTGCCGGCTGGGCCGCGGGAGCTTGCGCGCCTATTCCCAGGCCTTCCGCTTTTGTGACGGCCAATGCCGCCGCGCCCGCCGCACCAAACTGCTTCAAAAACGACCGCCTCGTGCTCTCGCTCCAATCCATCATCGTCTCCCTCTCCTTCTTCACTTTTTCTATGTGTCCATCTCCCGGCCCGCAGCCGGACCCGATTTTCGTTAGCGTTTACGGAAATCGCACAAAATCACCGCCGAGCCACTATAGCAAAAGAAACTTCGCCAAGGCTAACACGCGCGAACTGATTCAGGGAAAAGTGATCATTCTGCTATCGCCGCTCCGCGCGGCGGGCAAAAGCGCTATTTCGGAGACTGATCGTAATCGTTTACGAGCTTTTAGCGAGCACACCCCATAAACGATTCCGGTTACGATTACCGAAAACGTGCACGGAAGACGTTTGGCACAGCCGAATCGCACCCTGTAACGCGCAGATTCTAAACGTGATCGAGATTTAGTGCCAGTGCCAAACCGTGAGTCACTTGCCATTCTTGTAGAAGCCTGTGTTACACCTCTCCAGTTAAGAATCCGCGTGCCCGAAACGTTTCTAGTCCTCCGGGCACGTCCACGAACGAGCCGCAAGTCTCAAACCAAGCAATTCCCAAGGGTGACCGCACAGCCTGCGCGATGGCCGCCCTGTAACTCATAGAAGGCAAATGCCCCGCAGTGCTGTACGCGGGCGAAACCAATGGAGGCAGTTCGATGCAAAAAGCAAAGTCGTACGATTTCAGTCCTTTCAACGCCGTTCGAGGGGCAATTCTCTTCCTGATTGCTGCCCTGATGATTTACCCAGCCAATCGGGCCGGCGCCCAGAGTTCTTCTTCCGGCGTCAACGGAGTCGTCACGGATCCCAATGGCGCCGTGGTCCCCGGCGCGAGGGTTGCACTGGTGAATGTGGCCACCAACGTGGAGCGCGACACGGTGTCCAATGCCACCGGCGACTACTTTTTCGCTCAGGTGCCGCCGGCGCGCTACGCGATGAAACTCAGCGCGGTGGGATTTGAGAAGGAAACCGTGGCTGCCTTCGACGTGGACGTGGCGCAGGTGGTTACCATCAACGTGACGTTGAAACTGGGCAGCGTAGAGCAGTCGGTCACGGTCGAAGCCGTCAATACCGAAGTCGAAAGTTCCAGTGCGCAATTGGGCGCTGTCATCGGCACGCAGCCGGTGAACGATCTGCCTCTGGACGGGCGCAACTTTACCCAGTTGCTCGATCTCACGCCAGGCGTAACGCCCATCAGCACCGGCCAGAACTCGAGCGCCAGCAATACCGCTACCGTGCAGACCTCGACGTACGCGTTCCCCTCGGTGAATGGCGCGTACAACCGCTCCAATCTTTATTTGACCGACGGCATGAACAACAACAACAGCTGGTACAACACCTACGCCGTGCCGCCCATCATCGACACCATTCAGGAGTTCAAAATCAACTCCCACTCCGAGGCGCAATATGGCGGCGTGCTCGGTGGAGTGGTCAACGTGGCCACCAAATCTGGCACCAATCAGTACCACGGCAGCGCATGGGAATACCTGCGCAGCAACAGCTTCGACGCGAGACCCTTCTTCTCAGCGCCGCCCTCGTACCATCTGGATACCTACGGCGGGCAGATGGGAGGTCCGATCATTATTCCGCACCTCTACATCGGCAGAAACAAGACCTTCATTGAGGGGGGATTCGAGGGCAACCACTACACCAAGGCCGGTTCATCGAACATTCTGATTCCCACCGCCGCGCAGTTGGGCGAGAGTTCGTTTGGCGCGACGCCGAACTTGAAGTATGCGGATTTCAGCAGCGCGTCGACGGGCGTGACCAAGAACGGAACCTGCAACGCGACCGACACGACCGCGGATGTGGGCGCTTGCCAGCTGTGGGACCCAACGGCGGGAGGCAACTTTGCTTCACCCACTCCATATCGACCCTTCTATGCGGGCAACAAGGTTCCTGTTTCTGAATTCAACTCGAGCGCACTGGCCCTCATCAACGCCGTCTTCGGTACCAACGGCCCCACGACCATTCCCGGAATCAGCCCGACGGTGGATAACTTCCAGATCACATCTCCTACGCAGCAGCCCGTGTACCAGTACACGGGAAGAGTCGATGAGCACCTCGGCAACCGCGACTTCATCTTCTTCCGTTATGCCGGATGGCAGAGCACCCTCAAATCTCCGAGCACGTTGCCCACGCTCTTCAGCAGCACGATCATTGACTCGCAACAGTACGGAGTCAGTTGGAATCACGTCTTCAGCCCCACCACCACCATGCAGGTGCAGTACGCCCGCTCCCACGTGGAGGATGATGCCCTTACGCAGTTCAATAACCACAGCCTGTGGCAAACGTACGGCTGCTCGACGGATATGTGCGACGACTTCGTGGGCGGGGCCGCAGTGCTGGTCACGCAAACCATTACCGGCGGCTTCGGCGGCGGCGAAGTCAACAGCCCCTCCTCCAACTTGGCCAGCATTCACGAGTGGTCAGGCAGCGTCATCAAAGTGATCAGGAACCACCAACTGCAGGCCGGAGGCGGCTGGGATGAGGACAACTACACAGCCGAGTTGCGGCAGGGAACCGTGACATTCAGCGGCGCCTCCACGGGCAACTTTGCCGCCAACCCGGACACCCCGGCCACTTTTACGTCGAGTCAAGTCAGCGCGCAATCAGGTTTCGGTCTGCTCGATTTCCTGCTCGATTACCCCAACAGCGAAAACAAGCGCAACGTGTTCCTTACCGAGCGGCCCGGCGGCATCGGCAACTTCTACGTGCAGGACAGCTGGAAGATGAATCCCAAGCTGACGGTCAATTACGGCTTGCGCTACGACCGGAGCGTGATCCCGGCTTACGGAACCGAAGCGTCGGTGGGATTGCAGGGAAGCATTGAAACCGGCGATCCGGACTTCAACACCGGCAATTACATCATCCAGCAGTTGCCGCCGCTGTGCAGCGTGCGCGGCCATGCACCCTGCCTGCCCAGCGCCACGCTGCCGGCGAATGTCGTCGTTGCATCGGGCGGAAAAATCCTGCACGGCAGCAAGATGAACTTCGGGCCGCGGCTCGGCTTCGCGTATCGTGTCAACAACGGCCTCTCGGTGCGCGGCGGAATCGGCGTCATCTGGGACAACTGGTCGGCTCTGATTCAAATGCCGCAGAATTACCAGGGCTCGTGGCCCGACACAGGAACGCTGCAGATCAACAACACCAACACGCCGCAGGCCGGTGGCATTTACGTCTCGGCGCAGAACCCGTTTGCCGCGAATGGGGGCAATCTGCCGGCGGCAACGCCGTGGGGATCGTCGAACGTGAACTACATGGTCGATCCGCTGTGGAGAAACCCGTACTCCGAGCAGTACAACCTGGGCATCGAAAAGCAGCTACCGTTCGGCAGCATCCTGAGCTTGAACTACGTGGGCTCGGCATCGCATAGGCTCGATATTGGTGGCTACTACAACACGGGAACTCCGTGCGGTTCTCCCTGCAGCTACGCATCGTTCAACGCGCGCGTGACAGCAGGCGTAGGTGGACAGCCCTATCCCTATGCCGTCCCGCAGAAGTCGTGGGATCACGGTGCAGGCAATGGAACCTATAACTCACTGCAGGTTTCGCTCAACCGCTCGTATAACAATGGCCTCTCCTACATGGTCACCTACACATGGAGCAAGACGCTGGTCGAGGGCGACGACGGCTTCTTTGGCGTTGAGGGCGGCGTGCCCCAGGATCCATACAACCCGCGAACCAGCCGCGGGCCCGCCGGTTTCAATGTTCCCCAGATGTTCGTGGCCAACTTTGTTTATGACCTGCCGTTCGGAAGAGGCAAGCAATTCTCGACGGGAAATCGTATTGCCGACTACGTAATCGGAGGCTGGCAGTGGAACGGAATCGTGACCACAAGGTCCGGCCAGGCCCTTCAGATCACCGCCAGCGGCGATATTGCCGAGACGGGCAATGCCGGAACCTATGAAAGGGCGAACCAGGTTGGCAACCCATACCAGAGCGGCACAATCTCAGGCAACCCGAGCTGCACACCCCCGGCGGGCAACGTGAGGACTACCGCACAGTGGTTCAATCCCTGCGCGTTTGTCACGCCGCCCATCGGGTCTTACGGAACCATGAGCCGCTATCCGTTGATCGGTCCCTTCTACTGGGATTTCGACACCGCGGTGCAGCGGCAGTTCCCCATCCACGACACCTTCGGCTTCAGCATTCAGGCGCAGGCCTTTAATGCCTTCAACCACCCCGTGCTGGGCAATCCGGGTACTTCGGTCAACGCGTCCACGGGCTTTGGCGTGATCACAAGTACGGCGAGTACACAACGCATCCTGCAGTTGTCAGGCAAGATTTACTTCTGACGATAACTGCACTCTGTTTCATGGGCTCAACGGCAGTTGTCTGAGAAACCAGTTCCTCATTCCTGGCGCAATGAATTTGCCGGGAATGAGGAACGCTGGCGGCACAGGCGATGACGGACAACAGGAAGCCAGAAGACTCCACGATGCATAATCTCGCAAAATGGATTCTAAGCGTTGGCCCTGAGCGATGCCGGAATGGCGAAGGGCAATCTTCGCGTCTGGGCAGAGCGCCATGGCCGATTCAATTGAAGAGAAGTTTCGCAACCAGCGGTAACGTTGACTAAACTGTTGCTATGGTCGTCCGACTAAAAGATATAGCAGCCGAGCTCGGCGTGTCGGTGGTCACGGTGTCGCGCGCCTTGCGCAACCGGCCCGACATTGCCGAGGAAACCAAGGCCAGAATCCTGGAACGCGTGAAGCGGCTGAACTACCGCCCCAACCTCACCGCGCGCAGTCTGGTCACGGGCCGCAGTTCGCTCATCGGGCTGGTCGTGCCCGACCTCATTCATCCCTTCTTCGGAGAGATTGCCAAGGGCCTCTCCAACAAACTGCAGGAAAAAGAGTATTACCTCATCGTTTCCTCTTCCGAGAGCGATCCGCAGCTGGAGCAAAATGAGGTCGAGCACATGCTCGCCCACCATCTCGACTGCTTTGTCGTGGCCTCGTGCCGCAAAGATACTGACAGCCTGCGCCGCATCAGCGAGGCGGGCGTGCCGCTGGTTCTCGTCGACCGCAGCTTTCCCGGCTTCCGCGGCAATTTTGTCGGCGTCGATGATCTAAAGGTGGGCGAGCTCGCCACCGAACATCTCATCGCGCAGGGCTGCAAGCGCATTGCGCACATTCGCGGCCCGGCTACCAGCGTGGGCAACAATCGCGCCGAGGGGTACTGCAGCGCGCTCGCGCGGCACGGCATGACGGTGGCAAGCAATTACGTTGTGGCCTGCGGCGAAGCCTCCGATTCCGATGGCGAGACCCGCGGCCGTCGCGCCATGGAAGAGATCCTCGCGCTGAAACCGCGTCCCGACGGGCTCTTTTGCTTCAACGACATCATTGCCGTGGGCGCCATGGAGCGCGCCCTGGAAGCGGGGTTGCGCATTCCCCAAGACATGGCCTTCGTGGGTTGCGGTAACTTCCACTACAGCAGCAAACTCCAGGTGCCGCTTTCCAGCGTCGACCAGAAGTCGCGCGAAATCGGCGAACGCGCCGCCAAAATGATCATGACACTGCTCGAAAAACCTCCCTCGGCGCGATCGCGCAGCGTGATTCTGCAGCCGGAGCTGATCGCGAGAGAATCGTCGCAGCGAAAGTAGAGACTGCCCGCCTCTAAATTCTCTGACCGCTAGGCAAAGGAAGCGGCTCGACGGATCAGCTACCTCCGTGATCCCGCGCGAAACAGGTCGCGTTCTTTTCGGAAAACGGAGTCGAAGAATGTGCGGTTGTTTTTCACCGATCTCCTACCCGCCACTCTAGACCCGAACGCACAAATTCTCGTTAGATCACCACTTGGCTCATTCCTGTGCCTCGCATCTGACTGGCCCAGGCACGGGTTTCGCCTCAGATTGCGGCCCAAGCGTCACGCGAACAGGATAGAAAATAACCGATGGGTCATCCGGGTCGTCTTTATACTCGCCGCTGCACGTCGGAACCGGCATCTTCGGGAGCCCCGTAGCCGCCCGAATCTTCTGCCAGCACGCGGCTCCGTCCTTATACAACGAGCACTTGGCAAAATAGCCGCGCGTATAAGTAAGCGCCGGTCCGCCACGCTCCGTCCTCTCAATCCGCAGTCGCTCGCCTTCCCACACCAGATGTCCGTCCTTCATCCGGTAATTCCGTTTCGCCTCGTCTTCAAATAGATTCTTTCCGGTCGTCGCATCAACGATTCTGAAGTAGAGGCTTCCATTCAAACCGTCTGGCGCATCCTGGAAAACGAAATTACCAACAACGCCGCTGAAATAACCGAGCCAATGCACCTGGTCGAAACGAATCTCGCCTTTCTCCTGGTTCTGTTTGCATTGCGGCACGTTGCCCGCGATTATCGGAACAATCCCGCCCCACTCCGCGCCCTTCTCGCCTTCATCCAGTTCTTTCACCACAAAAAGAGGGTAGTAGTAGCAGGTCAGCGTGTTGCGAATCTTGTACTTCGGCTCGTAAAACTCCGAAGGCCCCAGATCCACCTTCACTGTTCGCACCGGTCGGTCAAACGGCGAGGCCTGTGGGTTCGCGATCTGACTCCTGGCCTGCATAAAGATAACCATCGACACCAAAACTAACAACCCACGCGAGATGACATTCGTTCTCATTTCAACTTCCTCAAGCGCCCACCGTTTTACGCCGGCATGTCCTCGGCCGGTCCCGACGAGGAAACCTCGAAATACAGCGTCAATTTTCCGTAGGCCGCTCGACGTGATCCACGACGAACGTGTCCACCGGGCCTTTCGCCGGCACCAGTTTCAGCCCCAATTGCTCTTCGAGCGCCGTGAAAAGTGTTGGTCCCGCATCGGGCGTGCCCTGCTGGTCATCAGGCGTCCATTTCAGATCGATGTCGTAGTTACCGCTCAGGCCGGTCTTGTCGACCACGGTGCGGCCCAGAGAATCCGAAAGCGCGAACACGAGGCGGCCGATGGGACCAGTGCGCAACTGAATATGGTCGTGGCCCCACGAGGATCCGCGGAAATGCTCACTTGCGGGCGCTTCCTTAAGTTTGAAGCCGCCTTTGGCGACGACGAGTTCATAGATCGGCCCTTCGCGGGATTCGTTGTGGACGCGCAGCTTGAAGCGGTCGGCCAGAGCCGCCTGCAGCATCGTCTGCGCCTGTTTCTCCTCCTCGTCTCCGGGGAGATTCCGCATTGCAACTGCGGTTTCATCGTCCGCCTTGGCATCCACGTCGAATCGTTCCGAATTGGCCCAGCCTGGCAGACCCGGAATTGGAACATTCGGCTTGATGGGATAAGCGTTGTAGAGGAGCCCCAGGAGCGTGGTGCAACGCGCTGTAAAACGGCCCGGCGGCGAACTGACCATCATGCCGTCGCAGCCCGCCTTGCTCAACTTGACTGAAACCACCTCAAACGCCAGCGGCTTCGGCGTGATGGTATTAGCCGCTGCCGGTGTCGCTTGTCCGTAAGCCGATCCGGCCAGAGCCAAGCCAGCTGCCAGGAGAAGCGCCGAAGTTGCGGCGAACCGCTGCAAAGAGAAAACACGCCTGGTCATCGTGCAGACCTGGCCTTTCCGGGAAGCACACCTATTGTCCCCCTGATTGCGCGTCCCCGGCAACACCGGCCCAAGCGCATGCTTCCCGGTTGTCCGCGGTTCAGTTCTCCGTCGGTCGCTCCACGTGATCGATGACCAGCACGTCGACGGGTGCCTTGGTTGATACGAGTTTCAGGCCGAGCTGTTCTTCGAGCGCGGTAAACAGGTCCGGAGGTGCGTTGGGATCGCTCGTCGGAGATCCGTCCGGTGTCCATTTGAGGGTGATGTCGTAATAACCCGTGAGGCCGGTTCGATCCACGACGATGCGTCCCAGTTCACCGGACAAACCAACAATAAAACGTGCGCCTATCGGTCCCCTGGAGATATGAATCAGCCCGCGGTTTGTAGCCATTCCATAGAGATTCTCTGGCCCTTGCGCCTGCTGCAGTTTGAATCCGCCTTTGGCGACGACCAGCGCGTAGACCGGCAGCTCTCTGGTTTCGTGATGAATTTTCAGCTTGAAACGGTCCGCCAGCATCGAGCGGAGCATTGGCGCGGCCTGGTCTCTTCGTTCGCGTTCCGAAAGCTTCTGATACGCGGCGGCGGCGTCATCGTCCAATCGCGCATCCAGGTCGAATGAGTCTTGATATCCCCACTGCGGCAATGCGATGAGCTGGCTGGGAGAGGTGAGCTCATAGGCCGCAAAGATCAGGTCGAATGCCTGGACGTTATACGCCTCATAGCCATCCCGCGTCGGCGTCCACCAATGAGAGTAGTTGCCGTTGTCTTTATGCGGCCGGATCGAAACCACCGCGTAGGCGGGACTCTTCAAGGTCGCGCTCGGTGCGGGTGGAGCAGCTGTCTGGCCCAACCCGCGACCTGCAAAGGTCACGCAAACGGCGGCCACAAGCGAGATTTCCCGGCTGAAATCCCAAGGCGATCGCGCGCAACGGCTCATCGTGCTCACCGTTTCCTTCCTGATTTTCCACTTCCGATGCTCGATTAGACGTTAGTTATCTGAAGGCCGCTCGACATGATCGACGACAATCACGTCGACAGGACCCTTCGACGCAACAAGCTTCAGCCCGAGTTGTTCTTCAAGCGCGGTAAAGATCGAGAGACCCGGATCCGTCGCTTCCTGCGAGGCATTCGGGGTCCACTTGAGCTGCATGTCATATCTGCCTGTAAGACCGGTTTTGTCCACAATGGGGCGGTCGACGTCAGGATCGCTGGACAAGCCGTAGATGAGATCCCAGATCTGCGCTTTCTCAAAATCGATCTGCCCATGCCCCTTTGCCCGGTACACCGGCTGTGCCGCGTGCGACGCGGTAAGTTTCACTCCACCTTTCGCAAGCACCAGGTCGTAGACGGGAAGCTCCCTCGGCTCGCGATGCATTTTCAGCGCGAAGCGGTCGGCGAGCAACGATTGCAGCATCAGTTGAATCTGCTTCCATTGCTGTTGCGGATTCAATTTCTGAAACCGCGCAGCCGCGTCCTCATCCATCTTCGCGTCAACGTCGAATCGCTCCGTGTCCGTCCACGGCGGCAGCCCTGCGACCTCGTTCGAGAAGCGAAGGTCGTATGCGCATACGATCAATTGGCGAACCGAAATGTTTCGCGCCTCGAAGCCATTCGCAGTCGGCCACCAAGCCATTTTGCTGTCGCCGGACTTGTTTTGCCGGACAGAGACAACCTCAAAGGCGGGACCTTTTGCCGCGGGCTCGGTCTCTGCCGGAGAGGTGGTTTGCGCGGGGTCGGCCAAGGCAATGGCCAGCGGAACCATTGCGAGAAGGCGAAGGCAAAAAATCATACTGGTACCTGGATTGCTATCTATGCTTCCGCAAAATCCTTGAAGCAGGGATGCAAAAACTAAAGCGAAATCGTCTGACGGCCCAAAATGAACGCACCTACTGTTGAGGATCGGGCTCCCGAGCCTGACCGCGCTTCAATTCTCCGTCGGCCGCTCCACTTTGTCGATGACCAGCACCTCAGCAGGCATCTTCTCCGGCTCCAGCTTGAGCCCGAGCTGCTCCTTGATCGCCTCGACCAGCGGTGGCGGCGCGTTTGCATTGTCGCCAGCAGCCGGTGCGTGCAGCCCCAGGGCGCTGAACTGAGACTCATCGGGAGTCCATTTCAAATTAAAGTCGAATGTCCCCGTAAGCCCGGTCTTGTCCACCACCGGTCTGTCCAGCACGGCATACGCCAGCCATCGTACAAAATGCGCGAGCGTTACACTCCTGAAGCTGCACTCCCCAGGGTGTTCGCACGAGGCGCCCCGCCCTCCGGCCTCCGCCGCCTTCAACTTCGATCCGCCCTTCGCAATCGTCAAGGCATACACCGAAAGCGTCCTCTGTTCCCGATGTAATGTAAGTTGGAAGCGATCGGCGAGAAGCTTCTGCAGCAATTCCCCCAAGTGCTCATTGACTTGAACCCCATCGCCTGCCACGGCTTCGATATCGTATTCGTCCGTCGCCATCCATGCGGGGCCGCCCGAGATCTCCCGCGCATCCACCCGATAGGCCATCATGATCAGCTCTCTGAGCGTCACGCTATACGCGGAAAACCGGCGGCCTTCTTCCTTGTCGCGTGTCCTGTTTGGATTAGGATCCTTGACCGGCTTGATGCTGGCCGCTTCAAACTCCGGCGTTGCTGTTTGTGCCGCCGCAGTTGCCGCTGTCTGCCCCTCGACCGGCGCTGCGCAAGCAATCGCGGCCAAAGTTCCCGCGGCTGTCAGTGATAGAAAGAAATTTCTCAGGAATTCTGACCGATGTGAAACGTGTTTGGTCATCTTGCGACCACGCCTTTCAGGAATGAGAAGTCCAATAATGAAGAAGAATTTAGTTCGCCGTCGGCCGCTCGATGTGATCGACCACAATCACGTCCACTGGCCCGCGCGCAGGTTCAAGCTTCAACCCGAGCTGCTCTTCAAGGGCGGTAAAGATCGAGGGCCGCGTGTCCGAGGCGTCCGCGCCGTCAGGTGCGTATTCCAGCGTGAGATCGTAGCCGCCCTCGAGGCCGGTCTTGTTCACGATGACCCTGCCCACTGCGAAAGAAAGGTTGGCTGCCAGGCTCTCAACAGAAATCTGATGCGCCGTGACCTTACCGCTGGCATAGTTGGCGTTGCCGCCGCTGCTGTCGGACGCAGTTTGCTTCATCTTCAATCCCCCTTTTGCCACGGTGAGTTCGTAAATCGGCATATCCTTCGTCTCGCGGTGCGCCTTCAGCGCAAAACGGTCCGCCAGCATCGCCTGCAGCATCAGCTGCGATTGTTTCCACTGTTCCATCGGCGGAAGCTTCCTGAGCGCCTTCGTCGTGTCCGCATCCATCTTGGCTTCGACCGCGATGGGTTCCGTCCTGGCCCATTCGGGCAGGCCGACGACCTGGCCTTCCATCAGCACCCCGTAGGCGCTCCGTATCAAAACCCACGCCGGCATGCCGCCCATCGAAAAACTATCGGGCGAGAGCTTGAAAAACCCGTGGCCGTCGGGGTCGGGCTTGATGGTTACGGCGTCGTAGCTGAAGGTCGGGGTGGGCGAACTCTGCTGCTGCGGTGCGGGCGTTGCAGTCTGGCCCCATGAAGCCGCGGAAAGAGCGGCGAAAACCGTGGTAAGGAATAGCCCGCTTCGCAATGCGAAAAGGCGCCGAATCTTCCCCGTCATCGTGCAGCCCTTCCTTTCCCGCGTGGATTCTCTATGGTTTGTCGGTCGCAAAGTAGACGGCCGCGCCGCCCAGCAGCACCAGCGTAGCCACGGCGGGAGCCAGCACCATCCAGGTCCATGCGGAGCCGGCCAGCGCGCCAGAACTCAAGCTAACCCACTGCGCCGTAGCGGCCTGCGGAAGTTGCACAAACCAGTCGTGCCAGTAGCTCCAGGTGAACCACGCCGCGCCGTTGCGCGCCTCGAAGCCGGCAAATCCCACAGCGGCAACGAGAGCCACCGCGAACGCGAAGATCTGTGCGCCCAGCAACGGACGGGCGATGCGCTCCGCCGCGGCATTGCGCCGGCGCAGTTGCGCGCGCCACAGAAGTACGGCGGGCAAAACCGGCCGCGCCGCGGCCAGCGACTCCACACGTGCCTGCTGAAAGGCTTCAGAAATCAGCACCAGGTCGCCACACCAGCGGCAGCCGCTCACGTGCCCGCGGAGCTCCGCCGGGCAGGCATCCGGCCACTGGCCGAGCGCGATCAGTTGGCGCACTTCTTTTTCGTACGGGCAAGCCTTCAGATTCATGATTTCCTCCCATCGTCCGCGGCGCGCGCGCGCAGGAGGGCTGCGATTTTGTGCCGAGCGCGGAAAAGCAGCAGCCGGATGCTGGCTGAGCTCAATCCCATCACCTTTGCAATCTCGCGGTGCGAGTAACCTTCGGCGTGAGCCAGCCACAGCATCTGGCGCTCGCGCGGCTTCATCTGCCTGAGCGCGGGCGCGAGCAGTATCTGCGCGTCGCTTTGCGCGGCTTGACCGCGCGCTGCGAAGAACTCCTCGGGAATCTCTTCAATGGATGCGGGGCGCGGGCGGCGCCAATGATCGCGCAGCAAGTTGGTAGCGATGCGGAAAAGGTAAAGCCGCGCCGCTGCCTCGCCATCCGTCGCGAGAGCCGGAGCGCCCGCCGCGCACAGGAAGCGTACGTAGCTCTCCTGCATCAGGTCGTCGGCCAACCCGGGATCGGCGGAGACACGCGCCAGGTAGGCCCACAGCGGGCGCGCCGAGCGCGAGTAAAACGCGGCAAAGGCCTCGTTCTCCATCGCAGGATCACAGACGCCGGCGCCGGCGGCTGCATCTTCTGCGCCGCCGGGCGATATATTCAACAGTGCATCCGGCAATGTGAATTCCCAGGACATGAGAGTTGTCATACGCGATCGTTTCCCGCTCCGGGCCACACCGGCTCCTTCTTGGGCTCACTGCCTGTCCTGTGAGCCGAAGGGCGCGCCGGCCCCGGTTTGTGCAACTTCCTTTTCGGGCATCAGCCCCAACCGCTGGGCCAACACCCACGTCACTCCTGCCGAAAGAATAAACCCAATGCCCGGCATCAGCAGAAGCGTTCCCGTGATCAACATCGGCTCCGACGTATCCGACCCGGCGTTGCGCAGTAGCAGAAAGCCGATGCCCAGCAGCGTCATCACGATGCCGGCCGAGAGCGAAGTCAGCACCCGCGACACGGTGTTGGGCATGCGCTGGCCGAATTCGGGGCCCATCGCGACAGGCGAGGCCATCAGGAACCGTTTCCCCGCCTCAGTCTCCATATACGCAACCAGCTCCTGGCTGGTGCCCAGCTTTTCAATCAGACGGCCATGAATCTCGCTCTGCTGCTTGAACGTGCGGTTCCAGCGGCGGCTCTGGATGAAGATATAGATAATCCAGACAAACGCGACAAAGAAGCCGGGGACGACGATCATTGGGACGATCTCGTGCACTACGAATGCAGCTTGAGAAGGCTGGTGCTCAACAGGCGTCAGGTCCGGCCAAATCACGCGCTGCAGCGCTTTGTCGCGGCGTCCGTCCGACGGATTGAGCTTGCTGAACAAATAAAACTCAGGGTTGCGCGCAATGTCCGGGTGGCTGGCCATAAACTGCGCCAGCTCGGGATTGCTGCGGGCCACGTAGGGCTGATCGGCCAGCAGCGAGGGATCGGCTGCGACTGCGGCGGTCATGGTCGGGCTCAGGCGCAGCAGGTGAAGTAGTTGCTCTTGGGTTTCGGCTACGTCGTTTTCGCTGGGCGCTTGCACTGCGGGCGCGGCTGCGGCGTGCGTTTGGGCAACGGCCAGCGGCGCGGCGGCCAGCGCCAGCGCGCTGACGGCGCAGAAGATCCATGAGGCGGTTCGGATTCGGGCGTTCATGACGGTTTTCCTCGTTTCTTGAATTGGGCCTGCTAAAACTCCCGGGGTGGGTATCCAGCAGTCCTAGCAGGCCCCGGGACGCGTCTGCCAATAGAACGAAGGTGCGGGGCCGATGGTTAACAGGAAAATCTCGTGGTGTCGCAGGCCGGATCCGCTTTGAAAGGGCACGACTTCAATCATGCTAATGAATTCCAACAAACGATAAGTGTGCTTTAGCCCCTGAGGGATGGTTTTGTTCAAACCGAACCACTACCAACACGGAACCGCCAAGCGCCGCCGGTTTAAAATTGAAGAGGTCGCGGGGTCGTTGACCGCACCGGAATCCATGCCCGCGCGCAGCGGCTCCTTAACGACTTGCTGCGGCGGGTAATTGTGTGGAATCAGGAAGATCATGCGAGCAAAGACGGCTGTAGTGCTGGGCGCCCAATGGGGCGACGAGGGCAAGGGAAAGATAGTCGACGTGCTGAGCGAGCGCTTCAGTGCCGTGGCGCGCTACGCCGGCGGGCATAACGCCGGGCACACCGTCATTATTGGCGAGCACAAGTTCGTCCTGCAGCTCATTCCCTGTGGCGTGATTCGCCCCAATTGCAAAGGCGTCATCGGCAACGGCGTGGTGCTCGACCCGATTTATTTTTTGGACGAAATCGACCGCGTGCGCCGTACCGGCCTCGATATCGACGGGCGTCTGTTTGTCTCCAACCGCGCGCAGGTCATCCTGCCCTACCACCGCATGATCGAGCTGGCCGCTGAAACCGCGCCGGGACGCCAGAAGATTGGCACCACCAGCAAGGGCATCGGCCCGGCCTATGAAGACAAAATGGCGCGCAGCGGCCTCCGCGTTGTCGATCTGCTCAACACTTCGCTCCTCAAGACGCATATTGAGGCGGCCTGCGAAGAGAAGAACGCCATCGCCCATGCCCTCTTCGGTACTGACCCGCTCGATCCCGCGAAAATGTACGACGACTACGCCGCGGCGGCAGAGCGCATCCGGCCCCTGGTCGCCGACACCGGCCGTTTGCTCAACGGCATTCTGGCCAAAGGCGGCAGCGTGATGTTCGAAGGCGCGCAGGGCACCATGCTCGACATCGACCACGGCACCTATCCCTATGTCACATCGTCTTCGGCCACGGCGGGCGGCGCGTCCATCGGGACCGGCGTGGGACCCACCGCCATCGGCACCGTCATTTCTGTCACCAAGGCCTACGTTACGCGCGTAGGCGGCGGACCTTTTCCCACCGAGATTCACGGCGCCGCTGGAGATCAACTGCGCGCGCGCGGCAACGAGTATGGCGCCGTCACCGGCCGTCCCCGCCGCTGCGGCTGGCTCGATATACCGCTGCTCCGCTACTCCAACCAGGTCAACGGCGCGGAATGGCTGGTCGTCACCAAGCTCGACGTCCTCGACGAGCTCGAGGAAATTCCCGTCTGCATCGGCTACGAGATCGAAGGAAAAGTCAGCGATGAGATTCCCGCCGACGTGCGCGGGCTCGAGGCTATCAACCCCGTCTACACCACGCTCAAGGGCTGGCGTCAGTCCACCGCGGGCATTGCCGAGTACGACCGGCTGCCGCAAGCCGCGCGCGACTATCTCGCCTTCCAGGAGCGCGAGGCCGGAGCCAAATTCGGCATGATCTCCACCGGGCCCGACCGCGACCATACCATTGTGCTGCCAGAGTTTGCCGCGGCGCTCGATTGCATCCATGCGTAAAAAAACAGCCAGCCGGCGAGCCAGCAGGTCAGCGGGTGGATCTGGACCGCCATCCCCGCAACTCGCCGCTTCACTTTTTAACTCCTTTAACTCCTTTCACTCCCTTCACTCGTTCACTGTCTCGCTCCCCGCTGCCCTTTCCCCCTCGCTTTCGTCCAATTCCTGCCCGGGAAAGCGATGGTAACCTCCCCATGGAACTTCCGGTAGGCTCTTTCATAAGAAATCTATTTGACCGTTACCCGGTCTCGGGAATACCGTGTACGCGTATGCCGGGTTCGTCGATCGACCTCTTGAGCCCCACCCGCTCGCGCCGGTTGCATCCCCGGTGGGCCATGGCCGCTGCTCTCGTGTTGGCGGTCGGCACCGTCCCTCTCTTCGCCGGCGGACTGTCGCTTGCACAGAAGCACGAGAGTCGCCACGAGATCGATCAGCTTGAGGACGAATGGCGCACCGCCGTCCTCGCCTCCGACGCCAAAACCATGGACTCCCTGCTGGCCGACGATTACATGGCCATCACTGCTGCCGGCACCCTCCAGTCGCGCGACGAAGCTCTGCAAAACATCCGCTCGGGCCGTGTGCATTTCGCCGCTCTCACCATCACCGACCGCAAAGTGCGCTTCTATGGAACCACCGCCGTCGTCACCTCCCTGGCCACCATTCAAGCCACTACCCCCGAAGGCCCAGTAACCGGCGACTACCGCTACACGCACGTCTATGTGCGCAACCCGCAGGGTGTGTGGAAGATCGTAAGCTTTGAAGCCAGCCACGTCCGCGAGCCCGGTCAGCACCACCGCAACGAGTTTCACTGAGATCGACCCCCTTCCTGGAAACAATTCCTGCAACCTATCCCCACCGAAATCATCCACATAGCAGTGGATTTCTCCTTCATGAATAGCGGAAAAAGCCCGAAAATCTGCTCCACCTTCAGCCGGCCTTGAAAACAAAAGGTTCTCAGGGTACACTAAAGTCAATATAGGACTAATTAAGTCCTATATTGCGGGATTCCGGATTGAGCACTTTCCCTCCCTGCGTAGAGCGGTAGGCGCCGGGACCAAAGATAGCGGTGCCGCAGGTGCCAAGTTCAACCCTTTTCAGCGCGGTTTCCCGTGGAGGATCAATGAGTTCAAGTGTCGATACCATTCGCGATCTGGCAGCCCAGGATTACAAGTGGGGCTTTGTCACCGAGATCGACGAAGATCGCGTGCCCAAGGGGCTGAATGAAGACATCGTGCGCCTGATCTCTGCGCGCAAAGGCGAGCCCGCGTTCATGCTGGAGTGGCGGCTGAATGCGCTGCGCCACTGGTTCCAAATGGAGCGTGAACAAGGCGAGCCCAAGTGGGCCAACGTCAAGTTCGGTCCCATCGACTACCAGGACATCGTCTATTACTCCGCGCCCAAACAGAAGCCCTCGCTCGACAACCTCAACCAAGTCGATCCTGAGCTGCTGAAGACCTACGCGAAGCTCGGCATTCCGATCGATGAGCAGAAGCGCCTCTCCAATGTGGCCGTGGACGCGGTTTTCGACTCGGTTTCCGTGGCTACCACCTTCAAAGACAAGCTCGCCGAAATGGGCGTGATCTTCTGCTCGTTTTCCGAGGCGGTGCAAAAGCATCCCGACCTCATCAAGAAGTACCTGGGCACGGTGGTGCCGCACACCGACAATTTCTACGCGGCGCTCAATGCCGCGGTCTTCACCGACGGCTCGTTTGTCTACGTGCCCAAGGGCGTGCGCTGTCCCATGGAGCTCTCGACTTACTTCCGCATCAACGCCGCGGAGACGGGCCAGTTTGAGCGTACCCTGATCGTCGCCGACGAAGGCGCATCCGTGAGCTATTTGGAAGGCTGCACCGCGCCCATTCGCGACACCAACCAGCTTCACGCGGCCGTCGTCGAGCTCATCGCGCTCGATAACGCCCAGATCAAGTACTCCACGGTGCAGAACTGGTACCCCGGCGACAAGGAAGGCCGCGGTGGCATTTACAACTTCGTTACCAAGCGCGGCAAGTGCTTGGGATCCAACTCGAAGATTTCCTGGACGCAGGTCGAAACCGGCTCCGCCATCACCTGGAAGTATCCGAGCTGCATCCTGCAGGGCGACAACTCGGTGGGCGAGTTCTACTCAGTGGCGCTCACCAACAATCGTCAGCAGGCCGACACCGGCACCAAGATGATTCACATCGGCAAGAACACGCGTTCGACCATCGTGTCCAAGGGCATCTCGGCCGGCTTCGGGCAAAACACATATCGCGGCCAGGTCAAGATCATGAAGGGGGCAACCGGCGCGCGCAACTACACGCAGTGCGACTCGCTGCTTATCGGCGACAAGTGTGGTGCGCACACCTTCCCCTATATTGATGTGCGCAACGGAACTGCGCGCATGGAGCACGAAGCGTCCACTTCCAAAATTGGCGAAGATCAGCTCTTTTATCTGCGCCAGCGCGGCATCAAGACCGAAGACGCGGTTTCCATGATCGTGAACGGCTTTTGCAAAACCGTCTTCAAGGAGCTGCCCATGGAATTCGCCGTAGAAGCGCAGAAGCTGCTAGGCGTAAGCCTCGAAGGCAGTGTCGGTTGATTTTGTAGCGCCGGTCTCCAGACCGGCTGTACTGGCGGCGTCCACGCCGCCAGATGTGAGGCGGCTTACTAACGGGTTTTGAAAGGGCACGAGTTTACTCGTGCCGAACGAATGCAACAGGTTTTGTATCAGGGCGCGACTTTAGTCGCGCCGAAGAAAAACCAAAAAAGAATCGGGGCTTTAGCCCCTGCGGGTATTTCCCAACGCAAGTACGGAGAGAAAACAACCAATGGCATTATTAGAAATTCAAGATCTGCACGCCTCGGTGGATGGTCACGAAATCCTGAAGGGCGTGAATTTAACGATCAACGCGGGCGAAGTGCACTCCATCATGGGCCCCAACGGCTCGGGGAAGAGCACGCTGGCCGCGGTGCTGGCGCGCCGCGACGCCTATGAGGTTACAAGCGGACGCGTCCTCTTCAACGGCAAAGACCTGCTCGAAATGGATCCTGAAGAAGCCGCTTGCGAGGGCGTGTTTCTCGCCTTTCAGTATCCCGTGGAGATTCCCGGCATCGGCAACGCGTACTTCCTGCGCTCGGCCATGAACGCCGTTCGCAAATACCACGGCCAGGACGAGCTGGACGCCATGGATTTTCTGCCCCTCTACAAGGAGCGCATGAAGCTGCTCGAAATGGACGAGAAGCTCATGAACCGCTCCGTCAACGAGGGCTTCTCGGGCGGCGAAAAGAAGCGCAACGAAATTCTGCAGCTTTCCATGCTCGAGCCCAAACTCGCCATTCTCGACGAGACTGACTCCGGCCTCGACATTGATGCGCTGCGCATTGTAGCGCAGGGCGTCAACGCCATGCGCAGTCCCGATCGCGCCTTCCTGGTGATCACACACTATCAGCGCCTGCTCGACTACATCGCGACCGACTTCGTGCATGTGCTGGTCGATGGAAAGATCGAGCGCTCGGGCGGACCGGAACTGGCGCTGGAGCTTGAAGAGAAGGGCTACGGCCAGATTGAAGCCGACGCGCAACAACCGTTGCCCGCATAGCATCGCAGCCGCGCCGTAGGCGCAGCGTTTGTTAGCCCCGCGCTTTAGCGTGGGGAAAGAGGTTCCACAGATTGAATCCGGAGTCCCGTAGGGACGATGTAAGTTTTGAAAGGGCACGACTTTAGTCGTGCCGCAAACGGGCAAATAAAATTCGGGGGCTTTAGCCCCTGAGGGATTTTGGCTCGAAGAATCACGGCAAGAAAGACGAAAAACCATGGCAACCACCACCCCGAAGTTGGAAAAATATTTCGAAGCTTACGAAGAGGTGCGCGCCGAAGGTCTGGAGCGCGAGCCCCTCTGGCTGCAGCAATTGCGCGAAGACGGCTGGGCGCGTTTCAGCGCCAAGGGATTTCCCTCGACGCACGACGAGGATTGGCGCTTCACCAATCTCGCAGCCCTCGCGAAGACTCCTTTCCGCCGCGCGGCCAAGGGTGAATTCGCGGTTTCGCCCGCGCAGCTTGAGGCGTATCGCGTAGCGGGCGCTGCCTGCCAGTTGGTTTTCGTCAACGGCCACTTTGCGCCTGAGCTTTCCGATCTCGGCAACTTGCCCGAAGGCCTCCTCGTGTGTTCGTTGGCCAAGGCCATCGACTGCGGCCGCGAAGGTTGCGCTCCCGAGGGCATCGAGCAGCATCTCGGCCGCTATGCCGACATGAGCCGCGACGTCTTTACCGCGCTCAACACGGCGCTCTGGGAAGATGGCGCGTACCTGCGCATCCACCGCGGCGTCGCCCTCGAGCAGCCGATCCATCTGTTGTATGTTTCGGCTGGCGCCGGCGCTGAGATCGCAACCCATCCGCGCACTCTGATCATCGCGGAGGACGCGAGCCAGGCCGCAATCATTGAGGATTATGTTTCGCGCGGCAGCGAAGCCGCATTTTCCAATGCCGTCACCGAGCTCGCCGCCGGCCAGGACGCCGTCATCTCGCACTTCCTTGTGGAGCGCGAAAATCTGGCCTCCTTCAACGTCTCCACGCTGCGCATTGAGCAGTCGCGCAGCGCCAATGTCGACTCGCACTCCATCCTGCTGGGCGGCGGCCTGGTGCGCAACAACGTGCACCCCGTACTCAACGGCGAAGGCGCGGAGTGTTTGATCAACGGCCTGTTCGTCGGCGCGGGACGGCAGCACAGCGCCAGCGGCCAACATCGCGCCAGCGGCCAGCATATCGACAATTACATGCTGGTCGAGCACGCCCGGCCGCACTGCAACAGCCGCCAGTTCTACAACGGCATTCTCGCCGACAGCGCACGCGGCGTGTTTCACGGCCGCATCGTGGTGCACAAGGACGCGCAGAAGACCGACGCCAAGCAGACCAATCGCAACCTGCTGCTCAGCGATAACGCGCGCATCGACACCAAGCCGCAACTCGAAATCTACGCCGACGACGTGAAGTGCACGCACGGCGCAACCATCGGCCAGATCGACGAAGCGCAGCTCTTTTATCTTCGCGCGCGCGGCATTGCAGAAGCCGATGCGCGCAATTTCCTGCTCTACGCCTTTGCCGCCGAGTGCCTTGACCGCATGAAAGATTCGGCGGCGCGCGAGTTCGCCGAAAAACTGATCCGCGAACGGCTGCAGGAATTGGCAAGCGCCGTCCAGGCTGCCACGCCAACCGCCACGCAAGAAGATGCAGCGCAGAATTGGGAGGAGCTGGGATGAGCACCGCGGTACATCGGACCGGTTTTGGTTCGGCGCTGGATATTGAACGCATCAAGCGCGATTTCCCCATCCTTGACCAGAAGATCCACGGCCACAAGCTGGTCTATCTGGATAGCGCAGCCACTTCGCAAAAGCCGCGCGCGGTGATCGACGCCCTCGTGCGTTATTACGAGCGCGACAATGCCAACATCCATCGCGGCGTGCATACTCTGAGCGTGCGCGCCACCGAGGCACACGATGAGGCCCGGGAGACGGTGCGGTGCTTTATCCAGGCGGCAAGTGCCGACGAAATCATCTTTGTCCGCAGCGCCACCGAGGCCATCAACCTGGTCGCCGAAACCTACGGCCGCGCCAACGTCGCCGAAGGCGACGAGGTGCTCATCACCGCCATGGAGCACCACTCCAACATTGTGCCGTGGCAGATGCTGTGCGACGAAAAGCATGCGCACCTGCGCGTGGCGCCCATCAATAACGCAGGCGAACTAGAGATCGACGCCTTCGCAAAGCTGCTCTCGCCGCGCACGCGTATCGTGGCCGTGACCCATGTGTCGAATGCCCTGGGCACGGTGAATCCGCTGCGCAAAATCGTTCAGCTTGCTCATGCGCACGACGTGCCCGTGCTGGTGGATGGCGCGCAGGCGGTTCCGCATCTGCCTGTGGACGTACAGGCCATCGGCTGCGACTTCTACGCCTTTTCCGGGCACAAGGTCTACGGCCCCACGGGCATCGGCGTGCTCTACGGCAAAGAGGAAATCCTCGCGGAGATGCCCCCGTACCAGGGCGGCGGCGATATGATCAGCTCCGTCACCTTCGAAAAGACCACCTACAATGTGGTGCCCTACAAGTTTGAGGCAGGCACTCCCGATATTGCCGGCGCCATCGGCCTGGGCGCGGCCCTCGAATATATCTGCAAGCTGGGCATGGACAAAATTGCCGCGCACGAGCAGGATCTGCTGGCCTACGCCACGGAAAAAGTCGGCGCTATCGCCGGCGTGCATCTCATCGGCACCGCGCGCGAACGCGCCGGCGTGCTCTCGTTTGTGATGGACAGCGTGCATCCCCACGACCTGGGAACCATCCTTGATCGCGAAGGCGTTGCCATCCGCACCGGCCACCACTGCGCCCAACCCGTCATGGATCGTTTCGGAATCGCCGCCACCGCGCGCGCCTCCTTTGCCGTGTACAACACGCGCGAAGACGTAGACGCGCTGGTGGAAGGAATTCGCAAGGCGCAAGAGGTGTTTGCGTGACAACAGAACTTGGCGATCTCTATCAGGAAGTCATCCTCGAGCACAGCAAGGCCCCGCGTAACTTTCGCCGCCCCGTGTCCGCGAATCACGAAGCCCAGGGATATAACCCGCTGTGCGGCGACCGCTGCACGGTCTATATCGATATGGACGGCGACAAGATTAACGAGATCGGCTTCCAGGGTTCCGGCTGCGCCATCTCGCGCGCTTCGGCTTCCATGATGACGCAGATGGTGAAGGGCAAGACCAAGGCCGAGGCCGTGAAGCTCTTCGAGCAGTTCCACAACCTGGTCACCGGCAAGGACGAAGCAGCCCGAACCGCCGACCTCGGCAAAATGGCGGTTTTCGGAGGCGTTTCCAAGTTCCCCGCGCGCGTCAAATGCGCCACGCTCGCATGGCACACGCTGCAATCTGCCCTCGAAGACGAAAAAAAGCAGGAACCCGTCTCGACTGAGTAACGATGCGGGGCAGCGCCCTTTCGCTCTGGAGGAACGGTCGAGAATAGCCCAGGGTGAAGTCCGCGCAAGCGGACGTGAACCCTGGGAACGCGAGCCCTCAACCCGTCTCCGCCCCGTAGGGCCGGCCGAAATCTACGTTGAGGTTGCGAGAGAGCTAAACAAGAATGACCGACCCTCAAAACCAATCCGCCGCCCCCGCCTCCGAACCCTTCCGCGAGGAAATGATCTGGAAGCAGTTGAAGACCGTTCGCGATCCCGAGATCCCGGTCAACATCGTCGACCTCGGCCTCATCTACGCAGCCGCGGCCTCCGACGTCGAAGGCGGCAAACGCGTCGAAGTCCGCATGACCCTCACCGCTCCCGGCTGCAGCATGTCCGACGTCATCAAAGCCGAGGTCGAGCGCAAGCTTGCCGCGCTCCCCGAAGTGCGCGAAGTCAAGGTCGAAGTCGTCTTCGATCCCCCCTGGGACAAGAGCCGCATGTCCGAAGCCGCCAAACTGCACCTTGGCTTCGACTCCGATTTCGGCGCGCCCGCGCCGCCTCCCGGCTCCTTCAAAATCCTCCGCTGAACTCTCGATTCCTTTCCTCCTCGAATGCAACTCAAGCCGCATCGGCTCTCGCAAAAGTACGTTTGTCACAGTCTCTGATCCAAGGTCATAAACTTATGACTCTACGATAGATACCTCACAAGATTGCGGGTGCAAACGGTGAGTCACTTGTCAACCCCAATCAACCTAGGTAGAACGTCCCGGTTACGGGAAAGCTCTGTCCAAAGCACTTGGTTTCAAGGAACGTCATCAAGAGCACGGGTTTCAAGGTTCGGGCGCCGGCCGGAAAACGGGGTCATGCGAAGCTGCGCGCTTGAACCCAAAGGGCTCCGTTCGCCGGTTTATGACCAACTCCAATGCCAGGGCCTCCATGCATCGGAGAAACCGGAGAGCGGGGCCCGAAAGGGAAGAGATAAACCGCTGGGCGAGGCGGCGCATCGGCTGCCACAGGTTCTGGCCGATTGAAGATGAAGCTTGCCGTGCCCCTTCCTTTCGCCCGATTTTTGGGCGAAAGGAAGGCATAGCACGAACTCCACTAGCGCCAGTTCACGCGGTCGGAGGCCGAGGGAATTCAAGCTGCGCTCACCGGCGATGAGCGAATAAACAAGGGTTTGATGGAACCATGGGTCCGGTTCCAGACCGCACCAGGGAAGTTTTTGCCTACAAGCAGTTGCCGTGGCCCTGAAATACGAGAAAGAAAACCTATGCCGCATTCATTCAATTTTTCACGCCGGCGCTTTCTAAAGTCGATGGCCGCAGTCGCGGCAGCCGCCCAGGCAAAGTTGGCGCTGCCGGCGTCCCTCGTGCGTCCGGTGCTCGCCAATGCCGAAGCGTGCTCGGCCTCCCAGTGTCTCGACTCCGGATGGGAGTACTATCGCGGCGCGCTCGACGGACCCTGGGAGGTCTGGCGCGGCGACGAGATCGCGGTTTGGGAAAAGGTTTCGCTGCCCCATTGCT
>Ga0181538_10000089_pt1 | contig 93277 bp, 72 predicted proteins | sample PEATcosm2014_Bin_40_FD_119773 | JGI IMG/M metagenome (GOLD analysis project Ga0181538, IMG submission 119773) | Peatland microbial communities from MTU Mesocosm Facility, Houghton, MI, USA - PEATcosm2014_Bin23_30_metaG | ecosystem: Environmental > Terrestrial > Soil > Wetlands > Peat | place... | reverse complement strand
GTCACTTCGCCAACGCCGATCGAGAAATCGCTCCAGTTGATGATCGCCCGATTCGACGACTGCGTGACCACGACCGTGGACGCATTCGGGGCGGCGATTCCGGCCGCGCCGGCGCTCACGCCGCCGAGGCGGAGCAGTTGCAGCATGGCCGCGCGCCGGCCGATGGAAGGCGCATTGGGATGGTTCCGCGGCACACCTTTGACTCAGTCTCAGTTTACGACTAAATGTGGAATGGTGAGCTCGCGAATCGGAGTTCGGGCGCTGATTATCGCGATCGGTTTCACCGCCGCCGTGGCACAGATCGTGCTCCTGCGCGAGTTGCTGGTGGTTTTCCACGGCAACGAAATCACCATCGGGCTCACGCTGGCAAGCTGGCTCATCTGGACGGCGGCGGGAAGCGCGTTCGGCGGCAGGCTTGGCGCGCGCCATCCGCAGCGTCTCGTGGCGGGCGTACAAGTGTCACTGGCGGTCGTGCTGCCTGGCACGGTCCTGGCGGTGCGGGAGGCGAAGAATCTGTTGCAGACAGTTCCGGGCGAGATCCTGGGGCCGGGAATGATGCTCGCGACGTCCCTTGCGGTGCTCGGTCCGCTGTGTCTGCTGGCGGGGGCGCTGTTCCCGGCCGCCAGCCGGATGTGCGAGGGCGGGCCGGCGGCGGTGTACCTGTGGGAGGCGATCGGGTCATCGGCCGGCGGGCTGGCCGCGGGGTTGGCGCTGGTGCGCGTCTTCGGTTCGCTCGAAATCGCGTGTTTGGTGGGGATGGTGAACCTGTTGACGGCCTGCGCCCTCGCGGTCCGGGGCCGTGCGCTTCGTTACACGGCGATCGGCGTGGCTGTCGCGGCGGCGATCGCGGCGACACTTTCGGGAGTTCCGCGCCGCGCGGAACACGCGTCCGAGGAGCGCTTCTGGCGCGGGCAGCACCTGATTGCCGAGCGCAACTCGGTGTATGGAAATCTGGCGGTGATCGGCACCGAATCCAGCCGCTCGGTCTACGAAAACGGCGTGGTGCTGTTCACCGTACCCGATCCGGAGGCCGCCGAGGAGGCGGTCGATTACGCTCTGCTGGAGCATCCCGCGCCGCGCAGTCTGCTGCTGATTGGCGGCGGGCTCAATGGCAGCATTCGCGAGGCCCTGCGCCATCCGAACCTCGAACGTGTAGACTACGTCGAACTCGATCCCGCCATTCTCGATCTGGTGCGCGAGTATCTTCCCGACGATTCCCGCGTGCGCGTCCACATTGCCGATGGCCGGCAGTTCGTCAAGAACACGGGTTCCACTTTCGATGTGGCGGTGGTCAACCTGCCCGATCCGGTTAACGCCCAACTGAATCGCTTCTACACCGCCGAGTTCTTTCAGGAAATCGCGCGCAAGCTCAGCGATGACGGCGTGCTCGCCTTGCAGGTGAGGGCTTCCGAGAACTACATCGCTCCGAAACTCGGCGAGCTTCTGGCGACCATCCATAAAACGCTGGCCAGCGTCTTCCCGGCGGTGGGGGCCATCCCCGGCGAGACGGTGCATTTCTTCGCCGCCCGGCGCGCGGGAGTTCTGGCATCGGGCGCCGCGGAGCTTCTGGCGCGGCTGCGCGCGCGGAATCTCGCAACCAGCTATGTGAGCGAGGCGTTCATTCCCTATCGCATGGCGCCAGACCGCATGCGCGATCTGGAGGCGCAGTTTCAGGGCACCGGGCGGACGGCGGTCAACCGCGATTTTGCGCCCATCGCCTATTACCTGGACGTGGCGTTCTGGAGCAGCCAGTTCCATCCCGGCTCGCGGGGGGTATTCGACTTTCTGGCCGGCATTCCGTTCGCCGGCCTCGTGTGGGGGTTGGGAATCACGCTGGCGGTGCTGGTTTTGGGAGCGCGCGGACGGCCGCGCCTCGCGGCGGGTTGTTGCACGGCTTCCACCGGCTTCAACATGATCGCTGCGGAGATGCTCCTGCTGCTGGGATTTCAGGCGCTGTATGGGTATGTCTACCAGCAACTGGCCCTGCTGATCGCGGCATTCATGGCGGGAATGGCGCTCGGGAGTTGGCTGGCGCTGCGCCGTCCGGCGCCTGCGCGCATGGTTTGGCTGGGGATTACGCAGTTGCTGGTGGCGGCGGCGCCATTGGTTCTCGCCGGCCTCATGGCCGCGATGCCGGTGAAAGCAGCGGCATTCTCCGCCGCCGCGGTGGTTTGCGGGATGTTGGGAGGGTTCGAGTTCCCGCTGGCGAGCCGGGTGTTTTTCGCCCCAGAAGAGAAGCGCTTCGGCGCGCTCTACGCACTCGATCTGGCCGGATCGTCACTGGGCGCCATCCTGATCGGCGCCTGGCTGGTTCCCGTATTCGGGTTCTTTAAAACAGGCTTGCTAGCGGCCATGCTGGGTCTGGCGCCGGCGGTAATGGCGTTGTCCACGGCTTCCGGAAAAGATCCAGCGGAGCGAGCACACTCAAATTCCGGCCCTCCCCGAACACCAGCGCCGTGAAACGGAAGAGGTCGGAATCGGGGCTCTGCCAGGCATGCGCCGGGAGACCCGCTTTGTAGCATACTTCTTCGAGGAATGTCGGGCGGTCCCATTTTTCGTCGCTCGCCACTTGCGGCAACAGCAGCCCTTCATGGTCGTCGCCATGGATCAGCAGGCCGTCGCGCCCGATGCGGATTTCCTCCACGTCGCGCACGCGGCGGAGCGGCGAAAGCACCGAGATTTCGTACGAAAGGTCGCTCAGTTCATCCGCCGAGACGGGACGGAAACGAGTGTCGCGGACCGCGGCCATCATGGCCACATCGCGCACCGTAAGATACAGCGGCTTCATAGGCGCGACATAGCCGATGCAGCCGCGGAGTTGTCCGTGCTTGGTGAGCGTGACGAACGCACCGCGCTCCTGTTCGATGGCCGCCAGGCCCTGCGACGAGCAGTCGAAGACCTTGCGATTGCGCACCGTGGATTCCACCGATTGGCGCGCGATCTTCAGCAGCGTTTCTTTCTCAGGCCGGGAAAGCGAGAACGCCGCGTCCTCACTCTTGGTATGGGCCGGCGCCTTTGCCAGCGCCACCGCGCCGTATCCGACCACGCGGCTGTGGTCGCCGGTGACGTCGCCGGTATTGGCGTAATGCAGCAGCTTAGCCTGGTTGGCGCCCAGTCGCTCGGCGGCGATCATGACGGCTACGATCGGCCCTCCGCCGCAGGCCTCCCAGATCTGCGATTCCAAATTGCGCGAAAGATCGAAGTAATCGTATTCCTGGATGGCGTTCAGGGTTTTGTGGTCGATTCTCACGCACTCGTCGTAGGGGTGGTAGTGGGACAGATCGGAGCTGGCGACGATCAGGGTATTGGTCCCCTGAACGAGCTTCGCCAGCGCCGCGCCGAGCGCGCGGCAGGCATCGTAGCTCTGATCTCCCATGATGATGGGCACGAGCTGGAATTGCCCGACGGTCCTCTGCAGGAAGGGCAATTGCACTTCGAGAGCGTGCTCCAGGCGGTCCGGCGCGGGCGTGTGTCCCACGCCCGAGAGCTTGATGCTGGAACTCATTTTCGCAAGCTTCGCCGCGAAGGCCTGGTCCACCGGAACTTCGCCGAGCGGGGTGGCATAGGCCGAGCCGTCGTACACCGATGAGAAGCCGAAAGCTTCGTAGTGCGACGGCGCGACCACCACCACGCGATCGAATTTCCGGCCCTTTAACAGCGCGTAGGAGTATGCCGCGACCCCACCGGAATAGATGTAGCCGGCGTGCGGCGCCACGATGGCTACCACGTTGTCGAGCGGGGGCGGCGTGGCTTTGGCCAGAAAATCGTCGATCATCTTCGCGAGTTCTTTCGGGTCGGAGGGGTAGAACGATCCGGCCACCGCCGGTTGCCGGACCTTGGTGACTTGTCCACCGGTAAAGGCAGGTCTGGCGACGAGGAGAAACGCCAGCACGAGGAGAATCAGAGTTTTCATACGCGTTATGCCTTTTCCCAAACGCCTGGGATGATTTGATGGCAGAAGCGGCATTTGGCCCCTTCCAGGCTAATTGCCCGGACGCTGAAACCGACGCGCTCCACCACCACGCGGCGGCATTTCGGGCAGTGCGTACTCTCGGCCGGGTGGCCGGGAATGTTGCCGATGTAAACGTAATGCAGGCCTTCGGCATCGCAGAGGGCCTTGGCGCGCTCCAGCGTCGGCACGGGAGTGGGCGGCAGGTTCTTGAGCAGATAGTCGGGATGGAATTGCGAAAAATGCACGGGGACGTCGGGGCCGAGTTCGCTTTTTACCCAGCGGGCGAGCGCCTGGAACTCGGCGTCGGAGTCGTTGAGCGTGGGGATGACCAGGCACACGATTTCGGTCCAGACATTTTGTTTGCGGATGGTGACCAGCGCGTTCAGCACGGGCTTGAGCTCGCCGTTGACCACTTCTTTGTAGAACTTTTCGGAAAACGCCTTGAGATCGATCTTGATGGCGTCCACGCGGCGGCAAAGCTGCTTGAGCGGCTCTTCCTGGATGTAGCCGCCGCTGATCACCACGCTCTTCACGCCGGCGGCGCGGCCGGCTTCCGCGGAATCGAACACGTATTCGGAGAAGACTACCGGCTCGCTGTAGGTATAGGCGATCGACGGGCAGTCATTCTGGCGGGCGAGCGCGGCGAGCTTCGCCGGAGGCATGTACGTGGCATACACCTGTTCGGGCCGGACCTGCGAGATATCCCAGTTCTGGCACATTTTGCAATTCACATTGCAGCCCGCCGTAGCCACCGAGAAGGCCATGGTGCCGGGGAGGAAATGAAACAGCGGCTTCTTCTCTATAGGATCGATGTGGGCGGCGCACACGCGCGAATGCACCAGCGAATAGTATGTGCCGCCGCGATTTTCGCGCACTCCGCAATAGCCGCGCTCGCGATCGTCGATGACGCACTCGCGCGGACAGAGCTTGCACTTGATTTTCTTGTAAGCCAGCTTGTCGTAGAAGCGCGCCTCTACGGTGAATTGCGCGTCGGAGGGCGTTCCGGCGGCGGCCGCGAGGCAGGGAAGCGCGAGACCTTGCAGAAACACGCGGCGTTCCATGTTCACACCTCCACCCGCGCGATGCGTGCCGGATCGTTGACGCCGAGGCGGTGCGCGGAATCCGCCGCGGTAGCGATGTAGAGCGGCTCGCGCTTCAGTTCGCGCAGCGATTTCATGCCCATTTCGGCGCGTTTGTGCTCGATGATCTGCCAGCCGATGTAATCGAGCGCCACGGGATCGCGCGCCACCAGCAGGCCGTTGTACGGCCACGACCATTGCGGCATGTACGAAGGTCCGCCCTCGTATTGCGCCGTGAGGCCGTCGCAGATCGTCAGGCGGACTTTCTGGCGAATGGCTGGGAACATGTTCACGTCCGCGACGTAGGGATTGCCGGCGTCGCTGTGGTACTTATTCGGATTGTGAATGGCGCCGAAGAGATTTTTCAGCGCCAGGGTAACGCCCACAATGCCGTGGTCCTTGAGCACGGGCAGATTGATCACGGCGTCGCAGGTTTTGGTGAGGGTGTTGGCCAGCCGGCTGCCGGCGCTGCCGTAGATGGCGAGTTCGTCGCCATACCCCGTTGAATCGTTGCCGATATAGCGAACGCGATCGCCGCGTGAAGGGCGGAAGCCGGCGCTTTCCAGGTCGGAATCGAGGCGGTCCCAGATGACAATATTGTTCTGCGGGATTCCGGCCTGCTGGAGGCGCTCGCAGATGGCTTCCACGAGGACGACGCTGGTGGCCGCGCCGCGTCCCGAGAGGCAATTCACTTTGAGCCCGACAACCTCGCCGGGGCGAACGATTTTCTTCCACGCTTCGAGCGGAGAATCGCAGGCGTAGAAGGATTCGACGGCGCGGTCAAGGAGCTTCGCGACGCGCGTGGCATCGGGCGAATGTCCGGCGCCGCGGAGCGCAGGATCGCGCGCGATGACCACCGTGGACTTGTCGGCGCCGGCTGCCCTGGCGACGAGGGCGCCGGCGAGTCCGGTTGTCAGGAGATTCCTGCGAGTAATGCCGTTTTGTGAGCCGCCGCGCATGGCTCCCGTCTGGATTTCAGGTATTTCAGACTCTGTTATAGCACTATGGAGGGTCGGGGAGTGGGGCGGTGAACTTTCGCTCGCCAGCGGCGATCAGATTGCCGAGGGGGCTCAGGATTGAATCGTCTATCGGCTTACGGCCGCTGGGCCCAGGTACCGATCCAGCCAATCCAGCATCGCTTTGATGAGTTCGTAACGTGGGATCATGTGACCGCTGTCATAAATCAGATGTTTCTTCTGGTCTTTCCCGGACCCGAGCAACTGGTAGAACGGCTCCTGGCATAACTCCGGCGGGCAATAGAAATCGTAGCGTCCATTCAGCATCAACACCGGCTGCTTCACTCGAGGAAGGAAGTTAACGGGATCGACCTCGGGAAGCTGGCGACCGAGTTCGAGTCCTCCCAGTGCGAGCACACAAACCCTGATCCGTGGATCCAGGGAGGCTATCATCGCCCCCATGTCAGCGCCAACGCTGTAGCCGTAGTAAGCCAGCTTATTGTGATCCTGGTCGGGACGCGTCTCCGCGTAGTCGATGGCCCGCGACGCGTCTTTCACCCACAGGACGACATCGTCCCGCCAGGCGCTGGCTGTGTTGGCCTCATCGAAACCCATACCGCCGCCTCGTTCATAGCTGCCCTTATACACGGGGTACAGAACGGCGCGTCCACTCTTGAGAATGGCCGGTAACACGTCCAAAGCTCTTGTCGTGGTGAGCGAGAATGTCCGTAGCTGGAAAGCCGTCCCTCCGGGAAAGAACAGAACCGTCTGGAATGGTGGCTTGGCTCGCCTGGGAAGGAACAGGTATGCCATGGCCCGTTCGTTGCCGTAAGCCGCCGTGTAGGTAATCTTCTCCGCGGTCCAGTCCGCTTCGTCCCTGCCATAAGGCTCGACGGACGCGTTCAAGGGGATCCTGTCATAGAAATACAGGCTGCGATAGGCCTGGAATACCTCGTCGGAGACAGGCTTGTCTTTGGTCGAATCGCGCCGGGACTGGCGCACTGGATCGGTAGCGGCTTTGGGGATGGATTCCGGCTCGAGGTACTTCACACAACGGAAGCCGATATTCGCAGCGCGAAGAAACGGCGACTGCGCGTCGGGATCGGCAAACATGTATTCCGGCTCGTCCCAGGCTCCCCCGAGGACGTAACGCTTGCCCGGCTCCGCTTCGTTCCAGGCCCACTCCTTCACGTTGCCCGCCATGTCGTAGCTGCCCCACGGACTTATGCCCTGCTTCCTGCCGACTGGCAAAACACCACCACCACCAAAGTTGCTTGCCGGCACAACGTACGCCGCGGAGAACGGCCCCGCCGCCAGATTCCAGTGATAAGTGGTTGGCAGGCTCTTGCCCGCAAACTCCGCATAGGCCGCGGCTTCATACCAACTTATACCGGTAACCGGGAAGTCATCCTGTCCTTCCGGATATTCGCCCTGGATCCAGCCCTTCGGCCCCGCCCGGCCGGCCGCGTCCCGGAATAGCGCCATCGCCCGGTCCCACGTAAGATGCTTTCCGTCCTGCTGGAAATCGACTTTCCAATACTCCCTTTTCTGGTATCCACCCCTATCGACAAAAGCCTTGAACTGGCGGTTGGTCACCTCGTACGTGTCGATCCAATAATCTTTGGGAGCGAGCCCACGCTTTTCGTCATAGCCGGGAATATGCAGTCCCTGGGAATCTTTCGCGGGCGAGACCCTCAGCATTCCGGCGGGAATCGTTCCCACCTGGTCAAGAACCACATCTCCCCCCGCGGGCTCGCCTTCAGGCATCGAAAACTGTGGGGTAGCCGTCGTCCGCAAAACGGCGCCAAAACCCGGTTTTTCGAACCTCCAGACATACATCCCGCGCGGCTGGCGGACATTTTTCAGCGGAGTTTTTCCGACGAATTCCCACGGTGCGCTGGCGCCGAGGTAGTCGCGGCGGTAGACGTCCGCGCCCGGCGGCGTGGTTTCCAGCGAAAGCTGATAGGAGATCGCCGGCCACAACTTCTTGAGCCCGGCATCGCCCGGGATCGATTTCTCCGCCCTGACAGCGAGCGAGTACGCGGCGCCGAATTTTCCCCGATCGGCCAATTGCGAGATCTCCGGCACGGCCACCTCGTGCGCCCAGCGGGCATCGCGGGAACGCTTCATCAGCCAGGCCGCTCCTGTACCAAGGATGAGGAGCGCCAGAAGAAGGGGAACCAGCGCCCGGGGACGTCGCACCTCCCTGACAAACCGGGCGGCGCTGAGCGTCACTCCGGATTCGGGGAACAGCAGATCGCGGCACGTCCTGAGTTCGTGCGCGAGTTCGGCGCCTGAGGGGTACCGCTCCGCAGGCTGCTTTCTCAGGCACCGGGTAACGATACGGCTGACCTCGGGCGGAATATCCCGTTTTAGCGCCTTCAATGGCTTCGGATCGTCTTTCAACACCGCCGAAAGCAGCGCGATCCTCGATTGGCCCTCGAAGGCTCTTCTTCCCGTCAACATCTCATAAAGAACCGAACCGAAAGAGAAGACATCGCTCGGCGCATCCACCGGCTTTCCCTCGGTCTGTTCCGGCGACATATAGGCCGCCGTGCCTAAGATCATGCCCGGCGCCGTCATCATCTGTGTCGACGCCGCCGGGATAGCTTCGCCGCCCATAGCGGACGCCGGCGCGACAACTTTGGCCAGCCCAAAATCCAGTACTTTGACCAATCCGCTCTCGTCCACCATGATGTTGGCCGGTTTCAGATCGCGGTGTACTATGCCCGCGGCATGCGCGCAAGCCAGAGCCTCGGCAGTTTGTACGGCGTATTTTAAGGCCAGATCCGTTGCCAGACCACCGGAGGGAATCAGTTTTTCCAGAGTCTGTCCCGCGACATACTCCATCACCATGAAGTCAAGGCCATCCTGAGATCCGATGTCATGAACCACGCAGATGTTGGGATGTTGCAGCCGCGAGATGGATTTCGCTTCCTGCTGGAAGCGCGCATGCAGGTATGGATTGGAGGACAAATGAGCCAGCAGGACTTTAATGGCTACCGTACGCTGTAGCCGGGTATCCCGGGCAACGTAGACTTCGCCCATGCCGCCCCGGCCGAGCGGCGACACGATTTGGAAGTTGCCAAGCTTGTCGCCGGGCTTGAGCGCGGAGAAGCCATCGGCCCTGGACGAAATCGGCGGACCGTCGAGGAATGAACTCTCCTGGCCCGCGGCCTGCAGCAACAACTCGACCTCGACGCGAAGCTCGCGGTCGTCGGGGCAGGCCTGCTTCAGGAACTCCGCGCGCTTCTCCGGCGGCTGCGCCAGAGCGGCCTGATAGAGCTCCTCGATCTTCTTCCGGCGCTCAGCCTGCATCGGCGTCCTTCGACCCTAGGATTCCGGTATTTCAGACTCTGTTATAGCATTTGGGAGTGGCGGGGCGGAGCGGTAAACTTTCGCTCGCGAGCGGCGATCGGCTTGTCGAGCAGGCCCCTGGGGTGCCCGCCGGCCACCGGTAACCGCGCTGTAACGTTACAGGCGCACCTAACTCCTTCACGATTTTGTCATGTCATCGTCACATATGGCAGCTAATATACTCAAAAGCCAAAAAATCTTGAGTCCGAAAGGGTTGGGAATTCTGAGAATGCCAATTTCTAGAATGCGAAGCTGCGCTATTTTTGTTCTAGGCGTACTGGTTTGCGCTGCGGGATTGTGCCAACTTCAAGCACAACAGACAGGAACGATTACCGGAACGGTTTTGGACCAAACCGGCAAACCGATCCCGAATGCTGCGTTGGAGATCAAGAACGAATCCACGGGGGCCACAATCAGCGTGGCAAGCGACACCGACGGAAAGTTCAGTGCTCCGAATGTCGCGGCCGGGAGCTATTCTATTCTGGTTTCAGCGCCCGGGTTTGCCTTAGCGACGCGCTCCGGCGGAGTAGTTACGGGCGGTGCGACCCTGGATATGCCGATCGCCATGTCGGTTGAAGCCTTTTCGACCTCGGTTACGGTCAGCGAAACGATATCTTTGGCGGCGGTCACCGCGCCCTCGGGCAACCTGCTCGAGACGACTTCGGCCAGAACCGAAGTCAGTTCGGACTTCATCCACAATTTCATGTCGCCGGTGGCCGACTACGCCGAATACGTGAATTATGCGCCGGGTACGTTCAGCCTGAATCCCAACGGAATCGGGCTCGGCCAAGGCAAGACGTACTATCGCGGTTTCGCGGACGGCGATTACACCATGACTTTCGATGGGATTCCGTTCGAAGATACCAATACGCCGACGCACCATTCCTGGGCAAACTTTCCGAGCGGCTGGACCGACTCGGTCGATTTCGACCGCAGCCCCGGCCTTGCGTCGACCTTTGGCCCCACCAACTTCGGCGGATCGATCAATTTAATGTCGCCGCCCTTGTTTCCGGACCCGGACATCCGCGCCACGCTCGACTATGGCTCGTGGGATACCCGCGTTCTCCAACTGGATGCCGACAGCGGTTTTTTTGGAAAAGACAGTAGGAACAGCGTCCTGATAGACATCCAGCAATTGCTCTCCAACGGATATCAAACGTTCAACAAGCAGAAGCGGGACGCCGGCTTTGGCAAGTACCAATACCGGCTGAACAGCCGCAGTTCCCTCACGGTGTACGGCGGGCTGGTCGACATCTGGACCAATACTCCGAACACCACCAACCCCTTGCGCTCTCAGGTGGCGGAGTACGGCGATAACTACCTGTTGGACGGCACACCTTTACTTTCGAACGGCGCGCCCGACCCCTATTATTACGGCTACAACACTTATCACGTGCAAACCGATTTCGAATACGTCGCCTACAATGCCGACATGGGGCACGGGTGGAAATTCGACACCAAACTGTACACCACTCGCTATTGGAACAAACAGTTTTACCAGAATGGAGCTACCGTCAACCTCAGTTCCAACAAACCGAGCGGCGTCGACAAGCTCAATGGGTATCGGCATGCGGGCGATACCGCCATCTTGAGTAATGAGTCGAAGTATGGCGTCTTCCGAACCGGCATCTGGTTCGACTGGGCCTACACGGACCGTTACCAGATCCCGTCAAATATTGTGACTCAACTGGACACTCCATTCCCGAACTTCCACGAGCATTTCATTACTACGTCGGTGCAGCCGTTTGCCGAGTATGAATGGCACGCGGCGCCGAAATTCGTGCTCACGGTCGGCATCAAGGACGCCAATTACGGCATGGCGCTCAATCAGTACCAGGACAACGGGAAGATCGTCGGCTGTCTCGGCGGAAAGACGGGGACCGATCCGGTCACCGGCGCACCGATCTGCATTGGCGGCCCTCAGTTCGTCTCGCACTCGATCAACTACAACAACTGGTTGCCGAATGTCGCAGCGCGGTATAGTCTCCGTAGCAACTGGTCGGCATATGCTCAGTGGGCCGAGGGCAGTATTATTCCGCCGAGCGCCGTCTTCGACGTTCCGGGCGGGAATGTTACGACTCCCCCCAAGCCGACCTTGGCTAAGACCTATCAGGTCGGCTCCGTGATGAAGTTCCGCCGCTGGACTCTGGACGCCGACGCCTACTACATCCACTTCCAGAACGGCTACGATGATTACATCGATCCGAGCACTAACGAACCCGTCTATGTGGCGACCGGACCCAGCAACACCAAGGGCATCGAAGCGGAAGCAGACTTTGTACTCCCATATGGATTCTCGCTGTACGCCAACGGCACCATGGGTTCGGCGAAGTATCAGGGGGGGCCGAGTTATCCCAACGGCGGCGAGTGGGTGGCCGACGCGCCCAAGAACGTCGAGACGGTGAGCCTGCTGTGGCATCATACCGACTGGAGCGCCGGTTTCGTCGACAAGCGAGTCGGCACGCTGTACAACGACAACTCCACGCTCAACTACTTGATTAACGGAATCTCAATCCCATTCCCGGTCGATCAAGCCTACACGATCAGTCCGTTCAATGTGGTGAACGTCTTCGCGAATTACACCGTCAAAGGCAGTTCCTTCCTGCGCGGGAGTAAGATCGGCCTGGCGGTCAATAATCTAACCAACAGCCACAACCTTGTTGGAATCACGCCTGGGATCGCCCCGACGCTGACTGAGAAATATGTGGAGAGTCCGAACGATCAACTGAATCTGTTGCCCGGACGCAGCGTCATGGTGACCTTCACCGTGGGCTGGGCGCCCCGGCGATGATGCAGTAGAGATCACCCCCGTTTTCGGCAGCCGATAAAACGGCGCTGAATCTGGCCGGTGGAGAACCAGGAAACTGGCACATCGGGGTGGTCCACGCCTTCCGGATCTCAGTTCCGGCCCACTTACCCGGTATCTTAGTTCGAGTGAAAGAGGATAGTCCTTGATAACACCGAGGACTTGACGGTCACCGGCGTGAAGTTCGACTCGGGTTCGCGACTGCGTCCCGGCTATTTCCAGTAATGGTCGAAGACGTAGCTTCGCCCTTATTCGCCCACTCGGTCGCAGCGTCTGCGTTGGGCGGGAGCAAGAGCAAATGGGAAAGTTTTTGAATGGTTCAGTTGTTCTGGGGATATGGGTGGGGGCAACGGTTCCAATCCTCAAGGAGTTCGTTGTCGGCCTAGGAAGAGGGTCTATGGCGGGCGAGGCTCTCGTCGCGCCCGTGAATGCAATGGTCTTCATCGCCTATTGGGCTAGATTCATCGTCGGGAACTCGAACTACTTGGTAGCCACGTATACGCCAGCTGTGTCGCGTTCGAAAGTAGGGTTAAGACGGGCAAGGTACGATTTGTGCCTAATACTGGCTCACATCGGCTCCTTTATACTAATGGCAAACTGGATCGCGGACTGCCGACACTTTACAGTGGCCTTGGTGCTTCTAAACCTATCGGATCTGCTCTGGTGTGTGTACGAACCACGTGTCCTGCCGTTGGGATTTCAGATTTGGTTGGTCTCGCGTAAGTGGGGGCGCTGCCGGGACTTCACTATCGCAGCTGACTCTTTCAGGGACTATGCCCCGCGCACCTGGATGCGCTCGAACCTGGTGGCGGCGCTGGTGCTCACCCTGGGCCTCCTACTTGCCCCAGATGGCTGCACGATTATAGGCGCTTCGGTTTGCCTCGTTGGTGTGGTAAACACGGTTATGGATGTCAAGAAGACCCACCTTCGAGTCCCGTAGGCAAATCTGGGCCGAACTTCGCACTCGAGCGCCCGTCAAGCACGCGAACAACTCGGCAGCGCTCAATCTGCACCGGGCAATCGGGTGGGATAGCGTCCACCGATCCGAACACCGGCGTACCCCTCTGTTTCGGCGGAGCGCAGCTTGTCACCCACTCGGACGATCAACTGAAGCTGTTGCCCGGACGCAGCGTCATCGTGACCTTCACCTGGGATGGGCGCCCCGGCGATGATGCCGTCGAGGTCATCGCCCTTTCCACCGGTGCTTGACCGCCAATAAGTTTTGCGAGGACAGCGGAGCCTAAATTGGTCAGGCCGCTGGATCGATTTCGATGACTCCCGCGAAACTCGACGGGGAGGGAATCGGAATACCCTCTTCCCTCAAGCCCTGTACGTGAAACTCGATAGCGTCTTGTATGAGATGTTCCACCTCCTCTCGCGAGTCGCCGACCGAAATTACGCCGGGAAGATCGGGGACGTAGGCGCCCCAAGACGTCGGGCCTTTTTCGTAGATCACGGTAAATTCCATCAGTGTTCCTCCCTGCCTTCCAATCCGGCGCTGCGAAAAATGGCCTTCAGAGTCCCGACCGGCACATCCTTGCCGGGGTGACCGGCCACAGTCACGACTAAACCTTTGTCAGGGTGCCGATACTGGCGATGGCTGCCTCTCGTTGTCTTGAGTTGCCACCCGGCGGCTTTCAGACGGCGAATCACGTCCCTGACCTTCACCTCTCACATGATACTGTGCTCACGGTCCCGCCTGCCGGTCCAACCTCTTCGCGATCGCCCCTCCCAGCCCGACTAGCGCGGTCTCTGTTTCCGCCGTCTCCTGATATGCCACCAGGCGCACGAAGAACGGGCCCTTGTGAATCGTGACGCTCTGTCCGTAGCTTCGGCCGCCGTCGCCGAACGCGATCGGTCGGCTGCCGGCGGCGGGTTCCGATTCGAAGAATGCCGTGGCCGCCGCGGCCGACTCCATCCGATGGACATCCGCGACCGCCTCGATCGTGTCTCGAAACCGGTACGCCGCCGTCTGCGTGTAGCGAACCCCCGCGCGGAGATAGCGCTCGGCGTCGCCATCGACGTATTTCCACAGATCTTCGGCGGCGAACTGCCGTGTGGCGCTTGACTTAGTCCATCCCGGCGCGTCGCCCGTCGCCGGCAGCCATTCCGCGCGAACCGGCGCGGGGGGCAGCAGCATCTGGTTGGCCATCGACCGGCTCTCGCCCGTGCTGGTGACATAGACAGCCGGGCTGCCTTTCACCGGACAGGCATACTCGCACGCGCCGCATCCTACGCAGCGTCCAGGGTCGATATAGGGTTGGCGGATTTGGCGGGTGTTGCCTTCGGCATCGCTCACCTCGGCGGGCCGCAGATACACAGCCTTGGGCGAAGTGGGGCACCACTCCTGGCACACGATACATTCCGTGGCCATCGCCCACGGAAGGCATCGGCCGCGATCGTAAAAGGCAGTGCCGAGGCGGATCGGACGCGCTGCCACGCCCGTCCACCCTTTTTCCGCGAGCGAAAATTGCCAGATCGCGCCGGTAGGGCAGACTTCGCCGCAGAGCGTGCAACTGGGCTCGCAATATCCCACGCGCGGCGCCAGCACGGGAGTCCAGATGCCGTCCCATCCGGCTTCAGCAAACGCGGGATGCAGCGCGTTGTTCGGGCAAACCTTCATGCACTGCCCGCAATGGATGCAGCGCGCCAGAAAATCCTTTTCGGCGAGCGCGCCCGGCGGCCGGATGAGGCGGCTGTTCGCTTCCACATCCAGTCCGGTATTGGCGCGTAGCAGCGGGACCGCGACACTGCCGGCGGCGAGGCTGGTGAGAATCCGGCGGCGCGTCAGATCGGGAGCGTCGCGGGTCGCGGCTTTCGGCGGGAACAGGCGAAATCGCAGCGCCCGTTCCGGACAGTCCGCCACGCAGTTCAGGCAGAGGTGGCATTCGCTTTTGCGCCAGGCAGCGCCGGGGATGGGATCGTCGCCGCCCTGGCAATGCAGCAGGCATCGTCGGCAGTCGCCGCATTCGGCGGCGCGTTTCTCAAGGCCGAGAATCGACCGGCGTGAGACCAGCCCGAGTAGAGCTCCCAGCGGGCAGAGCGCGCGGCACCAGAAGCGCGTGATGCGCAAGTTGAACGCCAGGATCGCGACAAATATTAGCCCCAGTGGAATCGCCTGGCGAAAGTGCGGCTGCCGGAGGGCCAGCGGAACGTGGAGCGCGGGATAAATCGCCAGCGCCAGCGTACGGATGAACAACGTCAGCGGGTGCATGATTCCCACCAGCGCGTTCCCGAAGAAAGCGCTCGCGAGCAATCCGATCAGGAGATAATACTTCAGCGTCTGCCATTTCTCATAGCGGTTCGATTCGATGCGGCGGGCGCCCCGCTTGCTCTCCGATGGAGCATTTCCCACCATGTGGTGCAGAGTTCCAAGCGGACACATCCAGCCGCAAAAAAAGCGGCCGAAAAAGATCGTGGGGATGAGAATGGCGAGGCTCCAGAGCAGGCCCTGGTACAGCGCTCGTGTGGCCAAGGCATTCGAGAGCGCTACCAGCGGGTCGAAATCGAGCAGCAGGCGCACGGGGAAAGTCAGCCGCGGCTCGAGCCCGCCCGTGACCGCTCCCGTCAAGCACACGTGCAGCGTGAAGAGGGCGAGAAAGAGGCCCTGCGAGATGCGCCGCAGCCGGCGCGAAGTTTTACCGGCCGAGCTCGGCATCAATGGTAGAAATCCGGTTGCCGCTGGACGAAATAAGACGACTGCAGGAACGCGACCACGTCCGTCAACTGCCGGATGGTCATGCGGTCCGCGAAGTGCGGCATGCGCGACTCGCCGCCGCTCGTAATCAGGTTCTTCGGATACGGTCCCAGTTCGTAGTTGGGATAAATGATGGAGGTCACCAGAAAGGCGTCGCTCAGCCGGACATCGATGGCGCCGCCCAACGCCACCGGCACCGGCGGCTGAACCGTCGGCCGCGGCAGATCGGCGCCGGATACTTCATGGCAGGTGTGGCATCCCAAAGCCAGGAACGCCGCTTTGCCTCTTTCCACGTCTCCATCGGGAGGCAGGCGAAAGGCCGATTGCGAATGGCGGCCGGCGTTACAACCCGCGCAGGCCGCTATCGCCGCAATCGCCAGGAGTCCGGAACGGGGAGTCATACTGCACCTCCTTACTCCAGTACGTGAATGTTCTTCTTCGCGCAGATCTCTTTCAGGATTTTCGGCCACACGCTGACCGTCACTTCACCCAGGTGGGCCTTGCGCAGCAGCATCATCAAGGTGCGCGACTGCCCGATGCCGCCGCCGATCGACAGTGGGATTTCGCCGTTCATAATCGCGCGATGGTAGGGATAGCGCAGGAAATCGAGCTGGCCGGTGAGCGCGAGCTGGTTCTTCAGCGCGTCGGCATCCACGCGAATCCCCATGGACGTTAACTCGTGCCGCCGCCGCGTCACCGGATTCCACACCAGGATGTCGCCATTCAATCCGTGGCACGGCCGGCCATCGATGGAGCGCGTTTCGGTGCACCAATCGTCGTAATCGGCCGCGCGCATCTCGTGCGGATATCCGTCCTGGAGGGTCCAGCCGATGCCGATGATGAATACGGCGGGGCATTCCTGCAGAATTGCCGTTTCGCGCTGCTTGCGGGGCATGTCGGGATACATGTCGAGGATGTCCTCGGCATGCAGGAACGTCAGCCTCTTGGGCAGGTTCGGATAACGGTCGTTCTTCAGCTGTGGGAACAAAGTCTGCACGTGCTCCTCGGCGTCCACCAACACCTTCCAGATGCGGCTCACGATTTGCTTGAGGAAGTCGAGATTGCGGTCCTCCGGGCGGATGGCCGCTTCCCAATCCCATTGGTCGACGTAGACGCTGTGATCGTGATCGAGGAAGTAGTCTTTGCGGACGGCGCGCATATCGGTGCACAGGCCTTCGCCGGGCGCCATGTCGAACCGCTTCAGCGCCATGTGCTTCCATTTGGTGGCGGCCTGTACGATCTGGGCCTCGACGGGATGCCGGTCGCGATCGTTGGAGATATGGAACTGGATCGGTGTGCGCGATCCGTCGCGATCGAGGTAATCGTTCACGCCGCTATCGGCGTCGACGATCAGCGGTACGGTGACCATCATCAGGTCGAGCGCTTCGCACAAGCGTTGCTCGATGAAGTTCTTGGCGGCAAAGATGGCGCTTTGCGTTTCCTTGGGAGACAGAAGCGATTGATAGTCCTGCGGGAGGATCTTCTCTAATTCCTCGTAGTCGCCGATTCCGGGGCCTGCGAGGTCAGCCCGTTTGTCGAGCATATTTCACCTCTGGTTTTATGAAAGCACAAATACAGGACGATGGCATCCGATTCTGCGCGATGTTGTTCTTATCCGTGTGCATCTGTGTGCATCCGTGGCCAATCTCTGCGCCCCACAAATTCGATTCGAATCCGAAGTGTCGCCAAATCCTGGAGGCATGATTTTTCGGCCACGGATGCACACAGATGCACACGGATAAAACCGGCATTGGATTAGAATGATGCGATGAACCGTGCCAAACCCATCGTCACGCTGCTGTTCGCGATCCTGGGCACTGCCCTCGCCCAGACGCCCGCCGAGCTGCTGAACGAACCTGCGGTGCGCGCCGCCTTCGAGGCCATCCGGCGCAACGAGCCTTCCGTTATTCAGCAACAAATCCAGGTCTGCGAGATTCCCGCGCCGCCGTTCCACGAGGACGCGCGCGGGCAGGAATTGAAGCGGCGCTTCCAGGCGCTCGGGCTGCGCGATGTCCGCATCGATCGTGTAGGCAATGTGATCGGCGTGCGGCCGGGGAAGGCAGCGCACCCCAACCTGGTCTTCGCGGCGCATCTCGACACGGTATTTCCCGAAGGCACGGACGTGAAAGTGAAGGTGGATGGCGACACTCTGAAAGCCCCGGGGATCGGCGACGATTGCCGCGGCCTCTCGCTCATGTTGGGCGTGATCCGCGCGCTCGACGAGGCGCACGTCGAGACGCCGGGGACCATCACGTTCGTTGCCGATGTCGGCGAGGAAGGCCTCGGCGATCTGCGCGGCATGAAGGAACTGTTCGGCGCCACGCTGAAGGGGCAGGTGGACAAATTCTTTTCCGTTGATGGCCTGGGCCTCTCGATCGACAACGTGGGCGTGGGCAGCAATCGCTATCGCGTGACGTTCAAAGGACCGGGTGGGCATAGCTACGGCGCGTTCGGCATGGCGAACCCGATTCAGGCGATGGGGCGGGCGATTGCGAAAATCGACGCCATCGAGGTCCCCACCAAACCGAAAACTACTTTCAACGTGGGCCGGGTTGGTGGAGGCACGTCGGTGAACGCGATTCCCTTCGAGTGCTGGATGGAGGTGGACATGCGCTCCGCGGACGCGGCATCGCTGAAGGCCGTGGACGATAAGTTCAAGGCGGCGCTCCAGCAAGCGGTAGACGAAGAGAATAAGCGCTGGAACAATCGCGGACCGGTATCTGTGTCGGCGGAACTGGTGGGATTGCGTCCCGGAGGACAAACCGACGAGAGCAATGCCATCGTGCAGACGGCGCTCGCGGTCAATCGCGCCATGGGCTTTCCGGCATCGTTGCAGGAGGGGTCGACCGACGCCAATGTGCCGATGAATCTGGGCATTCCGGCGATCACCATCGGCGGCGGCGGATCGGGCTCGGGCGCGCACTCGCTGGGCGAGACGTTTAATACCAGGGATTCGTGGCAGGGGACGGAGCGGGCGCTGCTGCTGGCGGTCGCGTTGGCGCGGTGAATCGCGTCACGCCCGCACTTGCTCGATCGCCGCTTGCAGATAGCGGCGAAGATACGGGCGGTTCAAGTCTTCCTGATTGTGGATAGTAATGTGGCGGATTATCTTGCCGCTGCCTTCCAGCACTTTGTTCGGGTCGGGAAGTTGGGCGCCGCGATTGAAGCCGAGATTCACGTGGGTGCTATAAATGGCGATGTGGCAGAAACCGTCCTTGAGCGGTTTGCCGGTAAACGAGAACCCGATCGCGACGGCATAACCTTTGGAGATGGATTCGATCGCCTCGGGCGCTTCTTCGAGAACGGCCTCTCGCATGGCTAACGCGAGGCGTGAAATGTGCGGATCGTAGGCGGCAAGGTGGTCGAGCAGGACGCGGCTGGGCGGCTTGGGCATTTAGGGCAGTCTACCACCGCGGAGGCCGGGAGTTGAGCGGGAGCCGCCTCACGTGTGAGGCCACGCCACGCTACAATCGTCCGCTTCCACCGCGCGGCATCCCCGCTCAGGACCTGCCAGCGCCATCGGCGCATGGCCCTGCAAGTAACCGCTCGTCGATCAGAAACAGTCACCGAGCAAGCACAGCTGACCCGATAAGACACCGCGCGAGCGCTTCCGCTTGACGCCGAATCTCCGGGACGGCGGTAGTTTCGAACAGGTCCCCGCGGCGCGGGGGGCCCAGCGTGAACAGATTGGTTGACTGGCAGCCATCGGCGCCGATCAATTCGCCGGACTCACCCGTAAGAAAACCGAGGCCAGTTTCGTTCGGTGTAGCGAGCCCGTTCTCAATCAGCGCCCGAATGATGCGGCGCGGGCGATTCCGGTAGTCTTCCTGAATGCCGGTGCAGTTGATGGCCCGGTCTACAATCAGCCGCGATTCACCCCGCCGCCCGGCTACTGTGAACTCGATTGCGCGGCCGGCCGCTGCCGTCCCGCGAATCCGCCCAGAAATCACTTCCACATTCCCCCGGGCGATCAATTCGTTCATGCGGTGATGGATTTGTGGAGCCATTCGATGACGATGCGCTTCCCAGTAGGTCTTCAGATGGCGCAGGTATCGACGCCTTTGCGCCGCGGGCAGGCCGTGCCAGAGCTCGTTCGAAATCGGGCGCAGAGCGTCGATCGCGGTGCGCCAACACTGGTCCGCGTCGCGCAGTTGCCTGATTTGCTCGCGCAACTGGCGGAACATCAGACGTACGTTGGAGGGGTCTTCGAATACCGGCGGCGTCCCCGCCGCACGCTTCAGGTTGTGGGCCGCCGGAAGAATGCCACGTCGCGAGAGCATGCACGTCTTGCAGGGGACTGACTGGCTGTGAAGTGCAAGGGCGGAGTCCACGGCGGTGAGCCCTGCACCAACCAGGAGAATGCGCTCACCCGGAAATCGGACCTGGAGGGCATCACCGGTCCACGGCGAATCGTGCCCTTGTTCTCCCAAGCTTTCAGTCGAAGCCTGCCCGCTGGGCACCGAGGCGGGATTGCCGAGCGCAAATACTGTCTTGTCCGCCATGACGATGGCTCCATCGCTCAGTTTGAGCCGCACCTTGCCACCAATATTCCTCGCGTCCACGCCCTCGCGGCGAATGTGGCGGAAGGTCTGCGTGCCGCTGGTTTGGACGGCGCGCTGCAGGACGTTCCCGATGTAATCCCCATAAAGCTTTCGGGGCACGAAAGCGTCGGGGGCGGCGCCGGGCCAATCCAGCGCGCGCAGCCATGCGAGAAAATGCCGGGGTTCATCAGGGAATGCGCTCATGTGACTCGCCGGCACATTCAAGAGGTGCTGTTCGAATGGAGTGGAGTAGGCCAGTCCGCGGCCGAGGGTTGGACGCATCTCCAGAACAATGAGTCGCCCTTCAAATCCTTGCCGGAGGAGTTGGACTGCGGTCAGCGCGCCGCTAAATCCTCCTCCGACGATCGCGATCTCACAACAGTGATCTGAGGTTTCCATGTCTGTTTTTCCTGAGGAACGGCATCCGCCCAAACACACTACTGTGCAAATAGACTATTCGGCCCCCAGGCAATCCGGACTCTTGCCCATCCCCTTCCGGCGTTGCAATTCTCCAACCCTTTGACCGCAGGGCTCCTGTCTGGGCAAATTATCGGCCTAATTCGTTGAGAGACATGGTCCTTGACGGAGCGCTCTCGATGACACTATGTCAACAGAGTAGGACTTTAAGAAAAACCCTAGTAATTTAGTGGGGTTTGTAAGCCCGGCAAACGAGCCATGTAACAGTGTTTTTGTTCGGTCACAAATTGGCAACTCGCTTGCTCTCCATCAGCGAAACATGGGCCTCGACTCGACAACGCTTACAACCACTTCGCGGGACCCAGGGCAACGCGCAGACGACTGGCTTGTGTGCCCCCTCTGCAAAGTAGCCTTGTGGCAGTCGCCCGATCGTGTCGCATGCGCCCAGTGTGAACAACAATGGCCGGTGGTGGATGGCATCCCCCACCTCGTGTCCGATTTCCGGTACTGGGGCGAAGTTCCGCTCGAGTTCTTCCAGAGGTTTGCCTAACAGTCGATCAGGCTCGTAGAATCAATCAGTGCCCAGCACAAGGCCCCGGCGGCGTATATCAATGCCGAACAATAGAACGTCACATTCCAGGCGTGCCCGCTCCACTGGAGCAACAGGCCAGTCACAGCGGGCGCAACGCTGCCGCCGAAATGCCCCAACATATTCATGAATCCCGCGACCGTTCCGACGTGCTCTCCTCCTATATCCATCGCGGTCGTCCAGGCAATGGGCCCGCTGAACTCCGCGGCGAAGCTGGAGAAGCTCATAACTACGATCGCCAGCAGGGGATCGTGGATTGAAGTGAACCACAGCAGCAGAATCGACGCGCCGCCGTACGCCGCGTAGCCGAGATACTTACGGGCACGAGCCGTACTTCGAATCCGGCGCGTCAGGCCGGTCAAAGTCCAGCCCGCAAACAGGCTACCTAGTCCAGCGGAGAAGAGCGGCAGGCCCGCGGCGAAAGAACCACGACGCAGATCGAGCCCGCGCGCCTGGTACAAGTATTGCGGCAGCCAGGTGATGTAGAAATAGAACCCGTAATAATGGCAGAACCATTGGATGCCGAGCGCCCACACGCTACGCGATCGCACCAGCTTTGCCCAAGAGACTCCTGCTTCCCGCGCCTGTCGCGGCTCAGCGTCTTCCGCACGGTGCCGCCACCAGAAGACCGCGGCCCACACCGCGCCCAGCGCTCCGAAGATTTGAAAGACGGTTCGCCAGCTCCACCATGTGTAGAGCGTAGCCATCAACGCCGGCGTGATCGCCGCGCCCCATCGTGCCGCGGCAGCCTTCACGCCCTCCGCCGAGTTCCGTTCTTCCGGCGTGAGCTGACTCCGAAATAGCCGCGCCAAACCAGGAAAGCAGCCCGATTCGCCCCCGCCGAACAACAGCCGCGTCACGACCATCGAAGGGAAGTTCCAAGCCCAGCCCGTCGCCGCCGTGAATATGGACCACCAGATCACCACGCGCGTGAGGAGTTGGCGCGCACCAAAGCGGTCGCACAACCATCCGCTTGGTATCTCGCAGGCCGCGTAGGTGAGGCCGAACGCTGAGAATACGAAGCCCATCTGGGCGGGCGACAGATGCAAATCGCGTGCGATCCACGGAGCGGCCTGGCTGATTGCGGCCCGATCCAGAAAAGAAAGGAATGCCAGCGACGCGCCAAACCCGACTACCATTCTCCGTGCCGTACGATTGCCGGCGCGTTCAGCCGTCTCGGGTTCGGCCAGCGGGATCACTGTGCGGCCGCCGCCGCTGTCGTCGAACCCAGCAGTTGCCGGATCTGCGCCACGGCGTTCTTCACTTTCATGTCGGAGATCACCTTGCCGATCTCCGGCGAAGACTGTCGAGCGTCGCCGCTAATGCCGTTCTTGTGACCGGCATCGCCCACCGCGGTAGCAATCTGATCTTTCCGAATCCAACCCTTGTCGCCGCCCAGGTACCAAAGCTCGGATGTATCCTTGATGGATGCGTGGGAACCGACGGGCAGGTTGTGATCCCTCAGCCATTGATTGAACTCTTCACCAGCTTTCGTGTAGACATCGGCACAGTAGACCACGCGGATTCCGTCCGCCGAGTGTTTGGCGTCCAGTTTCCTGGCCACCTCCGCCAGTTCCTTCTGGCCGCCGCCGTGGTCTCCCATCAGCACGACATTCTTGAAGCCGTTGCGGATCAACTGTTCCGCGACCTCCTCGTTCAGCGCGGCGAACAGAGCGGAGCTGATGCCGATGGTCCCCGGCAATTCCGCGCTGGCGCCGTTATTCACCGAAAACGGCACTGTGGGAGCGACAATCGCGTTCCCCAGCTTTTCGGCGATCTCCAGAGCGAGCGCATGCGCCACGAAGTTGTGCGCTCCGCTGACGCCCTGCGGACCCCGCTGCTCCACTCCGCCATTGAAGAGGAGTGCCGTGGTCTTGCCCTGCGCGATGGCCTGTTTCAGCTCGGGCCATGTCAGCAGTTCGAAATCCAGGCTCTTGGTTTGTCCGTATCCGGCCGCGGCGCTCATGGCGAGCAGGCCTGTAGTCAAGATTACGTTTCGCATGATCAATCCCTTTCTATTTCGCCGGCGCAATTCCGCCCCGGCCCTGCTTCGGCGCGCCCGCCACGGGTACTTCCGGCGCCGGCGCGCCGAGTTTTTCCAGCAGCGCGATGGTATCCGGGTGCTCCATCGGCAGGTGCGCATTCACCATGGGGCCATTGGCCATATCGGTAACTGTCTGGCCGCGCTTGCTGCGTACGTCCAGTTGCGCGCCCTTTTGCACCAGAAACTTCACCACCTCGTTTTCTCCCCGATACGCAGCGCCATGCAGCGCGGTGTAATTGTAAGCGTCTTTCGCGTTCAGGTCGGCGCCGAGTTCCACGCAATACTGGACCGCCGCCAGCCACGAGTCCGGCACGTTGCGAGTAGCGTTAGCGCCCCAGCCCAGCCCCGCCGCCACCATGAGTGGAGTTACGCCTTCGTCGGTGGCGAGATTTGTGTCGGCGCCGTGCTCCTTTAGCAACCGCATGGCAGCGACGTCGCTCGATTGCGCGGCCCGCCAGAAGGCTGTCGCGCCTTTCTTATCCACCCATTCCTGATTGTGCGAAGTGGGCCGGAACCAGAGCGGCTTGATCAGCCGCGCGTTGGGATTCGCCCCGTGTTCCAGAAGCGCTTTCATCAAATCCAGGTACGTGACGCGTTCCTGAAGCGTGATCGGATTCGGCCCCCAACCCACCTCCGCCCATTCCGTATCCTCGGCATCGTAGAGCGGCGTCAGACCGTCGACCGTCGCGAGATTCGGGTCCGCCCCGTGGTCGAGGAGAAACTTGGCCAGATCGTAATGGCCGTTGGTGATCGCGATGACAAGTGGGCTGGTCTTATCGGAAGCACTCGGCTGGTTGATGTCCGCGCCCCCGGTGAGCAGCGCGCGGGCCGCCTCCATATTTCCCTCGCGCGCCGCGAGCAGCATCGCTGTCATTCCGCCCATGATCGTGGCTGATGCTCCGCGCGCTTGCCCGCCCAAGCCTCCACCGGCACGTCCTCCGCCACCACCCCGCCCACCTCCCGCGGGCGCTGCCGGCAGAGGATTGCCATCTTCATCCACCCGGGGACGTGCTAGCTTCTCGACAGTGCTCGTCACGGCGGAATCGGCGCCATTCTTTAGCAGCAGTTCGATCACCGCGGCACGATTCTTGGCTGCCGCGAACATTAATGCCGTCTGCCCATGGGCCGACTCCTTCGCGTTTACGTCCGCGCCGTGATCGAGCACCACTTTCACCGCGTCCGCGCTTCCCGATGCTGCCGCGAGCATGAGCGGCGTCGCGCCGTCGGTAGTAGCGGCCTTCACGTCCGCGCCGGCCTTTAGAAGTAGCTCGATCACGGCAGCATCTCCGTTCGTGCAAGCGAGAGAAAGAGGGGTAATGGCGCCGACTCGCGTGGTCGCCTTGACGTCCGCACCGCTGGCGATCAACGATCGGACCGCGGCCGCGTCATCGCGGTACACCGCCCAGTGCAGCGGTGTCATTCCGTCACCGTCGGCGGCGAGAGCGCACCCCGCCAGGACGCCGATCCAGAGAATTCTCATATCGCCACCACTCCGTTGCTGTCGCCGATTCGTTCCACGTCGTTCACGCCCAGCTTGTGCAACAACGTGAGCAGAAGATTCGCCATGGGAGTATCCGGTGCGGCCCGATAGTGCAAATTCCCTTTGATCGCCCCGTTCGCATGGCCCGCCAGAAACAGCGGCAAGTGTTTATGGTCGTGAATGTTCGAATCTCCCATGGGACTGCCGTACAGCACCACCGAGTGGTCGAGCAAATTGCCGTCGCCGTCCGGTGTGTTACGCAATCGATCCAGGAAATACGCCACTTTACTCACGTGATACCGGTTGAGGCGCGCGAATTCGGCGATCTTTTCCGGATTCTCACCGTGATGCGAGAGTGCGTGAAAGGGCGTTTTCACGCCGCTCTCGGGATAGACGCGGCTGCTCACGTCGCGCCCCATTTTGAAGGCGGAGACACGCGTCACGTCCGCTGCGAATGCCAGAACCTGCAGGTCGAACATCAGTTTGGCGTGTTCCTCGAAGGAATCGGGCACGCCCACGGGTGCGTCCGGCAGTTCGCGGGCTTCGCCCCCGGAGTTGTACTGCTCGATCTTCTGAATGCGCCGCTCGATCTCGCGCACATCGTCCAGATAATCGTGCAGACGCCGGCGGTCGCTGGGGCCGAGACCGGTCTGCAAGCGCGCCACCTCTCTCGTGATGGTGTCCAGAATGCTGCGGTCGGCTTGCCTGCGGGCGGCGCGCTCCGCGTTGGTGCCGCCATCGCCGAACAGGCGTTCGAAAGCCACTCGCGGGTCGATTTCCATCGGTAGCGGCGCCGTGGGCGATGCCCAACTGATGGTGTTGGCATAGACGCAGCTATATCCGTATCCGCACGCGCCGGAGAGCGACCCCACATTTTCCAGGCAGAGCTGGATGGAGGGCAGCGGAGTATCCTGACCGAACTTCTGCGAGTAAACCTGATCGATGGAAGGCGCCAGAAAAATGTCGGCGCCTTCCGTCATCTTGGGATGCGCCGCCGTCAGGAACACGGCCGAGGAACGAGTGTGGTCCGCGCCCTCTTCGGAGGGCGAGAGCGCCGCGGCATTGTTCAGATCGGTGTCGCTGATTACCGTCAGATACTCGCGGAACGGCTCGAGCGGGCTCAAAGTGGGAGTGAATTCGAAATCGGCGCCTTCCTTTTCGGGCGACCAGTAGTGTTTGGCGGCGCCATCCATGGTGCTGCCGGCTGCGCCGTGCACCATTTCGATGGCCGCGAACCGGGTGCGCGGGCTCGCGGCGATCTGGCGGATTGGAGTTTGCGCCGGCGCCATCGAGTCCAGCAATGGCAGGCTGATGGCGGCTCCCATGCCCCGCAAAATCGTACGGCGCGAAAGATGTTTTCTGGTAATAAACATCGTTATTGGTCTCCTCGATTGAGCGGCGCGGATTCCTCCGCGGACGATTCTTCCGCGCGTCGCATCTGAAAGGGTGTACTTCTGACAATTCCCAGCACGAACGATGAGAAGCGATTGCCGTTGTGGGCGGCTTCGCGATCGATGGCGCGCACAGCGGGCTTGTCGTAGTATTCGATTCCCCGGCCCAACGCGTAAGTCAGCAGCTTCTCGGTGAGATTTCGAATGAACGCCTCGGAATGACCCTCCAGTGCACGCCGCAATCTGGCCGGACCATTCACTTTCGTTCCGTCCACCAACTGGCCTGTCGCGTTCACTGGAAAGCCGCTATCGTTCCATCGCCAGGCGCCGAGCGCATCGAAATTCTCCAGCGCGAAGCCGATCGGGTCCATCATCTTGTGGCACGCGGCGCACGTCGCATTGCTGCGATGTTCCTCCAGGCGCGCGCGCACCGAAAGCGGTTTCGCTCCAGCGGTATTCTCCTTGAGCGGCGGCACATTGGCGGGCGGCTTGGGAGGCGGTGCGCCTAGCAGCGTATCCATCACCCACTTTCCGCGGACCACCGGCGACGTTCGATTGGCGTACGAGGTCACGCTCAGAATGCTCGCCTGTCCCAGCAGACCGCGGCGGTTTTCGTCCGTAACGGTGACGCGGCGGAACCGCTCGCCCTCTACGTTCGGGATGCCGTACAGCTTCGCCAGCGCCTCATCGACGTACGTGTAGTCCGCAGTGAGCAGGTCGGTGACGCTGCGGTCTTCCCGCACTATGCTCTCAAAAAAGAGCTCGGTCTCGCGCCGCATGGACTGCAGCAGATTGCGGCTGAAATTCGGATAGAGAAACAGATCGGGCTGCGCGTCGTCCAGGTTGCGCAGCGCGAGCCACTGACCGGCGAAGCTGGTGGCCAGTGCTTCGGCGCGCTTGTCGGCGAGCATGCGCTTCACCTGCGCCTCAAGAACTTCTGGCTGCCGCAACTGCCGGCGGCTCGCTAAGTCGAGAAGCTCCCGGTCGGGAGCGCTGCTCCACAGAAAATACGAAAGCCGCGAGGCCAGTTCCAGTTCGCTGATGGAGTAATTCGCGCCCGGCTCGACGTTCGGCGGGGTCCGCTCAAAGCGAAAGACAAATTGCGGGTTCGCCAAAATGAGTTGGAGCGCCTGCCTGATGCCTGTCTCGAAGCTGCCGCCATTCCTGCCGCCCTGGTAAGCGCTCAGCAGGTCCTCCAAATCGGTGTCGTCCAGCGGTCTGCGGTATGCTTGCGTCGCCAGCGCCGAGAGGATGCGCCGCGCGCACGGCAGTTCCTCGGAGGCGCTCACCGGCCGGCAAACGAAGATCCGCTGGCGGCTTGGCGTATCGCTGACACCCGTGACGCGGTATGGGCCGTCGATTCCCAGATCACGCACGTGCGGCAGCGCGGTAATCCCTTGTGTACGGCCCGCGAACAGATCGCCCAAGCTGTGCTCGTAGGGCGCGAGAAGGTCGTCCACAGGTCCCGAAGCCCTCTGAATAAAGACCGCGGAGATGGTTTGCGGGCCGGATTTCACCTTGATGGGGGGCGTGCGCAGGTCGTCATCCACTTTCATCGCCGGATTGAAATCCAACAGCGCCACGCGCTCGCCATTCACCGCCACGTCAATTTGCTCGCCCTTCTGAAGCGTGCCGAATACCAGGGTGTTGGTGGTGAAGTAGAGCGAGATCCGGAAGCTGTACTCGCCATCGGCCGGGAAAATGTGGTGGGCCACGATTCCGCCGCGGGTGCCGAAGGGCGCGCCTTCAATGTGCCTGGTTTGCGAGAGAGTTGACGGAACGTGGTACGTCTCGACGATCGGCTTCATCCCGGGGTCGCCCAACGCCATACGGCTGATCTTTCCAGCGGCGCGAACATAGCCCTCCATGAGGGTGGGCGAGACGTTGAGGACCTCGGCCATATTGTCGAAGCCGTGGCTCATGTCGTCGGCCGGCAGATATGCGGCCGGGTCGATGTCCACGTCCAGCAGATCGTGCACGGAGTTAGCGTACTCGAAGCGATTCAGGCGGTGAAGCGCCGGACTTCCTGGGTTAGGATGAGCGGCGGAGGCATTGTCGAGCGCTTTTTCCAAAGAAGCCGCGAATGTATCGATAGCCGCAGCGTCGGGCCGCGGCATGCCGGAAGGCGGCATCATGCCGGCCCGCAGCTTTACGATCACCTTTTCCCATTCGGCGGGGTTCCGCTCCGGATGCGATGGGTTGAGGCGGGCTATCGACAGCCCGCCCGATTTTAGCTCGTCGTTGTGGCAGACTACGCAATATTGGTCGGTCAGGCTCGGAAGACCGAGTCGCGCCTGGCCAAACGCCAGCGAGGTCCATGACAATGCAATAAGCAAGCGAGTCATGGAGTGCCCTCAGAAGTGAACGCGCAGTCCAAACTCCATCTGACGGGGCGTGTTAGCCTGACCGGTGATGACTCCCCAGGTCTGCGGGCTGTCGATATCCAAGCTGGGAGTGGCGGGCTGAAAATGGTTCAGCACGTTGGTGAACTGAAAGATCAACGTGGCGCCAATGCCCTCACGTACGCGAATGTTCTTGGAGAGCGTAGCATCCAGATTCCAGGTGGGGAAGCCGCGCAGAACGCCAGCGCCGCCGCCCGTAGTGTCCTCTCCCAGAATCAAGCGCCGGAAATCGGAGAACGTCGAGGCCGGATTGGCAAACATATTGATGCCGGAGCCGCCCACCGACGCATTGCCGTTCAATCCCGCACCGCTTGCCACGCTCACGTTATAGTGCGCCGAGTTGCCGCCCGTGTAAGGCGCAATCAGCACCGCGTTTTCGAACGCCGTATTGCTGTTTCCGTACTCCTCGCCGAACGATTGCGCGTCCTCGTTCGTTCCCGTCCCGATGCTGACCTCGAGCGGCGACCCGCTTTGCGCGGTAAAGATTGGCGCGATCGCCCAGCCGCCCAACATGTGGCCCAGGATTCCTTTCTGCGACCGGAAGAACGGCTCCTCATAGAGCGCCAGGAAGTTGTACACGAACCGGATGTCGTACGATTGCGGTCCGTATGACATCTGGAGATCCCATGGATTCAGCACCGTCTGCGAACTGCTGCTCTGCGCGGATGCGCCCGTGCCCATGGCGCGGCTCCAGGTGAAATTCGATTGCGCGGTGAGGCCATGCCAGTTCTTCATGTTCAATCGCAGAAATGCCGCGTTGTAGTTGCCCCAGCCGTTGCTGGCCGCCATCTCGTAAGAGGTGAGCTGCGTGCCGACACTGCCGCCGGGTAGCGCGGGGGAAGCCAGCAAGGTGCGGCCGAGCGCCCAGGAAGGCGCCGCATTCAACGCGCTCCATAAGTTGTACACCTGCGTCGAGACAATCGCCGACTTCTGTAGCGCCGCTACCGCCGCGGTGCAACTTGCATAGCCTTTGCAATAGGCGGAACCGGATCCACCGAGTGCGGCCTCGAAGAACGGCTGCGCCTGTATGGTCTGACCGCCGGCAACTTCGTTGTACAGGTTGGCGAAGGCGTTCGCGAACGACTGGCCATCCAGCGTGGTCATCGTGGGCACGGCATCGATGTTGACAAGGTTGTATTCATTGCGGATGATGCGGCCGACATAGCCCGCTTCCAGCACTGCCCTTTGGGAAAGCGCCCGCTGAATGGTGAAGTTGAACTCGTCGGAACGGTCGGGGCGGAAATTCGGGTCGACGCCCGCGCCGTCGCCGGCCGACGCATTGCCGTTCACCCCCGGAAAATAGGGTTGAGGTAGAGTCGGGGTGACCGCCGGCAGCGGAGCCGTCAGTCCGTCCGCACCGATGCGGAACGCGGTGGTCGGAGTCACGCCGCCGATTCCCAGGCACTGGCCGCTGGCGCTGGCGCCGATGCACTGGATCACCTGTTCCAGTCCGGCGCCCAGCACCGGACTGCCCACCACGCGCCCGCCGTTCAGCCGGCCGTAGATCCGGCTGTAGCCGCCGCGAATCACCGTCTTGCCCTGGCCGAACAACCGGCCCAGCAATCCGTTGCTGAAACTCGGATTCCAGGCGGCGGCGATCCGCGGGCTGAACTCACCGTAGAATGGCGCAAACGGGTATTTCTCGCCGGTACCGATATTGCGCACCGTGGCGAAGCCGACCGTCGGATCGTAAACCTGGCCGGCCAGCGCGGCTTTCTGTTTCTGCGCGAGGTACTCCTGCAAGTTGATCGGATTGGCGTCGCCCTGATCGACAAGCTGCACCTGCTTTCCGTCGAGTTCGTACGGCGGCATCTCGATGGCGTAACCGAGACCGTAAGTCAGCGTGAAGGTCGGGCGGATGTGCCAACTATCGCTGAAGTAGACGTTGTAACTGGGGACGATGGCGTGAACTGAAGTGGGATCGCCAATGGGATTCAGCGACAGATTCGGGCCGCTGCGCGTGTACATCACCTGCGGCTGGTCCACGATGCCGAGCACTTCCGAGTAGAGGTTCTCATAATTGTTGAGTTGGCTGGAGGGCAGCGCAGTTGGAATGTTGGCTGTGGGGAACGTAATCCCGGAGCCGTACCCGATTTGGTAGACCAGCGAGGCGTCCGTGGCGATGCCGTTGTCATTGCGCGTGTAGAAGTCGTAGTTCCGCTGGTAGGAGCCGCCGAACTGCAGAAAATGATTGCCATGCAGCAGATTCAAATCGTCGCGATAGTCCTGATCGTGGCCGTCCCAGGCGCGCTGCCGGGTGCTGGAGGTGTTCACGTTATAGGGGACCAGCGCGCTGGAGGTTTCTCCGCCGATTTCGAGGGCGGCCGGCAGTTCCGGAAGTTGCGGCGTGCCTCCGGCGGTGGACCATGCCCAATAGTTCCGGATGTAGTTAAAGTGGAAATCGTTGGTGAGCGAAGATGTGATCGTTGTCGTGAGCCCCGCCACGAAGTAATTGGCCCTCTGCGGCCGGGGCGCGGTTGCCGTAGCCTGGCCGAAAGTATCGCCGGGCAGCGCGCCGCCGATATCCACCTGATTGGAAGTCAACTGGTCGAATTTGTAATAGCGGTCGCTCACCGTGAAGTGATTGCGTGAATTGAAGTCGTGGTCGAGCCGGATTACGCCGAAGTTGGAAGACTGCGGCAGCTTGATCGGCGACACATAGCCTTGCGTATTGTAGTGGTCGCCGAACTGCGGGTCGGTGGGTAACGGCATGAATTTTGACCAGATCTGGTTCACGATGGGATTCAATCCATGACCGAGCGGATCGCAGCTTGCCCCGCCCTGGCACAATGCGGGTTGATACGTGACACCATTCACCGTCACCGGGTTGGGATTCAAATTGTACGCCTGGTATACCCCCGCGCTGTTCGGAACTTGGATCACACCGGCCCGCATCAGCGGCGTGGGGACGGTCTCTTCCACGGTGGTCTCATTCGGGTAGCGGAACCCCTCGTAGTTGGCGAAAAAGTAAGTCTTGCCGCCGGCGAGTTTGGGAAAGAGCGGGCCTCCTAATGCCCCGCCGAAGCGATTGCGGTGCGTCTTGGGAAGCGGCGTGTACGGTAGACCGGAGGAAGGCGTATGGTCGTCCTTCCAGGTATTTGCGGCGCCCACGTCGCTAGCGAAATAGTATTCGTAGAGCGCTCCGTGGAAGTCATTCGTGCCGCGTTTGGTAACCAACTGCACCTGCATTCCGGCCGCGCCGTTGAAGTCAGCCGTCTGGTTGCTGACCCCGACCTTGAACTCCTCGACGCTCTCCACAGGCGTCGGAACCACGCCGGTCGGCGCCCCGTTGGAAGCGAAACTGGGCGTGTAGGTGGAGTTCGTACCGGCCATGTCGTCGCTGTTGTTTCCGCCGTCGAGCAGGAAGGCATTCTGGTCATTTTGCACGCCGGCCACCTGCCCAGTCGGCGCCACGCCGACCTGCAACACAGAAAGCGAAGAGGCGTCGCGATTCAGGTTCGGCAGCAGCACGATGGAATCGCCCAAAATCGTCGATCCGACGGTGGCGTTCATGGTCTGCAATTCGGCGCCGGCGGAAGCCGTCACTTCCACGGTAGTGGCGGTCGCGCTGACTTGCAGCACGACATCGAGGGTCAGTGCCAGACCGACTTGTACGGTTTGCCCGCTCACCTTGGTTTGCGCGAACCCGGCCTTTGATACCGTCAGATCGTACTTACCAGGCGGAACGTTCGCGAAATCGTACCGGCCGGCATCGTTGGAGGTGGTGTTGCGTGCGGCGTTGGTTCCGAGATCGGTCAAACGGACAACCGCCCCAGGGACAGCCGAATTCTGTTGATCGGTCACCTGGCCGGAGACCGTTCCGGTGGCTGCCGATTGGGCTAGCACCGGCATCGTTCCGAGATTGGTGCCGAGACAGAGGCATGCCGCCAACAGTTTGAAAAGGAAGGGGGAATGGGTCACGGATCGTCTACTGCGCGCTTTCATTTGGTTAGTCCTCCGTTTGAGATTTGAACTGTGCCGACCTGACGGAACCTCTGGGCCTCAGGCCAATTGTCTAGTATGTTGATAGAGTTTAGTATATTGCTTCGATGACGTCAACTGTGGCGGGGATTCCGAGAATTTGGCTCTTTTTGAGGGAATTGGCCTGGTGGGATCAGATAGCTCTTGTGGAAGACTGCGCTACTCTACTGAATAAGTAGGCATGAGGACAATTCCCAGACGTACGCAGTACGCCATTAAAGCCACCCTCCCAGGAGTGGAACGATCATCGCGTGGCGCAATTGATGGATGAATGCGGCATTCCGGCGCAATTCGGACGTCCGCGGGTGTGCGCGCCGTAGCGCACTCACCTTACCCGCTCGGCCTCTGCGTGATCGACGATAAGCGCGCTCCTAGATGTCACATGCCGCTCCAGTCTCAGCCCGAGCTGATATTCGATCGCATCGGGGATGGGCGGATACCGGTCCTGTGGCGTTAGCTGCGCCCTCTCCGAGTAACCTAATCCAACCAACGGACCCATCTCGGCGATCATCGGCAAACTCGGATGCGGAGGGTAATACTCGACAGTGAAAGCGTATTGGCCGTCGACACCGGTCTTGTCCACGACCGGTACGCTCAGCCGGTAACTCAGGGAAAGCGCAATCTGTTTTAGAGTAGCCTCTGGCCTCGATGTGCACCCCTACACCTGGCTTCGGCATGATGGTGAGACAGTCATCCTTCCGCCTGGTTCGCCCATGGACGTTCTGATGCATCTTCAGCCCGCCCTTCGCTACCAGTAGCCAATACTCCTCGCGCTCCCCGGAAATCTCGTGCACGGCAACGTGGAAACGCTCGGCAAGCATTTTGCGCAGCATCGCCGGCCCCTGGCTCAGAGCGGCATCGTGCGGGATCTTCGCGTCAATATCGTAGCGCCGGGCCCAGATGGAGAGCGGTCCGGTGGCTGGTTCGACGGCGAGCCCGTACGCCCGTTCGATGACGTCGGCCAGTCGGACGTCATGGTACGAAATGCCGCTCTCGTCCTGGTTGAATTCACCGTCGAGCGCGGAGCATCCCTGGGGCGCGCGTTTGATGGTTACTTCCTCGAAATCCTGCGCGCATGCGGCGCCCGCCCATCCGAAGAGCGCGACAAGCGCTGCCAGCGTTCGCTTCATCTACTCTCAGACGCGGCGCGCGCATTGCGGCTACCGAAAAGACCCCACTAGCGTGAGGGAATCGGGTTCGATTTGGCGATTCAGAAAGTAAGGAGGATTGAGAACATGGGATACAAGAAGATTCAGGAAAAGCGCAAGGAACTGAGCGCCAAAATGGAGGCGAGATCCGCATTCATGGACGCGGCCCAAAGCCTGAACACCGTGCTCGGCAACGTCGACAAGACGAAGCAACAGGCGATGCAGAAGATGGGGACTCTGAAGACCGACGGCATGGCGGAACTGGAGGCTTATAAGTCCGCCCTGTTGGCTTACCTGGGTAAGCTGGACGCGGCCAAACCGCCGTCGCTCGACGCGGTCGTCAAACTGGTGGATGCGGCGGACAAAGACCTGAAAGCCATGATCGGCGCCTGGGAAGACAAGCTCGCCGCCAGTTGTCCCAAAGACGTAAAGCCGGGGATGACGTTCAAAGACACTCCCACGCAACGCATTTTCGAGATCAAGTCCGGGCCGGAAAAGGCCGCCAACGGCAACCTCGCCGGAGATCAGGCCGTCTGGTTCAAGGGCGATTGGTTCAAAGACGGAGCGAAAACCGGTTCGACTTCATTGAGCCTCGCCGACCTCAAGAAATACAAGTACCTTCACACCGTCTGACCGGCCTACCGGCCGACCATGATAATGGTGAACGATCCCGGCACGGCGCGGCCTCGCCCGCCGCGCCCTCCGCCCGGAGGCGGTGGCGGCGCCGGCTCGCGCTCCTGGCTCATGGTCAGGATATGGTTGGTCTTCGTGTCCAGCGTGATCGTCCGCGCGCCATTCATCGTCTCGAGATTCTGCTCCACTTCGAAAGTAGTCGGGCTGGTCTCTTTCACCACCGTCAGGGTGCCGTTCCCGTGAGTGCTGAAGGCCTCCATGGTGGCGGGATTGAAAACCGCGCCGTCCGATCCGCCGGCCAGCGGCAGGCTGGTGAGGATCTTGCCGTCATCCGCGCTCAGGATCACCATCATCGGCTGCGGCGGCTGCGCCGGCGGATTTCCCGAACTGGCGCACGCCGCGAACAGCACGTGATTCTTGGCATCCAGCGCCAGCCCGTTGCACCGCCCCTTGTCCCCGAGAGGATAATGCGCCACGGCCTTCATGGTCTTCACATCCACGGCCGTGACGCTGCCCGGCATGTCCTGCATCACCACGTAGAGCATTCCTTTGCCATCGGCCACGCCCTGCTCCGGCGTGCCGCCCAGGTCGATTTTGCCGAGGAGTGTCCCGTCTTTGGCATCGATCACCGACGCGTCCTTGGTGGGATGGCTGAAGATATAGACGCGCTCGTTGAACGCGTCGAAGTAGATGCCATCGGGAGCCGCCGGAGCCACGTCGATGGTCTTGATCAGCTTCAGGCTCTTGGTGTCGAACATCGAGACCTGACGGCTGCTGGTGAAGCCGTTGCCCGATTTGGCATCGACCGCCGCGCCCTGGCCTCCCACGCCATCAATCTCCCCGACCATCTCCAGAGTGTCGAGATTGTAGACCGAGAGTCGCGTGGAAATGGCGGGCGCCGCCGGCCTCGTGTCCGTCGCCTCGACAGCCGGCGAACCGCCGCGCGGAATGTACAGCCGGCGTCCGGCCGAATCGGCACAGATGTAGTCCCAGCCGCCTTCGCCGCCTACCCGCGCCTTCTTGAGCACCTTGTATGGCTCGGCCTGCGGAGCGCCAACAATGGTAACCAGAGCCATCAGGCTGATGGCAGCGATCGGAATGAGTTTTCGCACGGAGTCTCCTCGATTGTCGGAATGATATCACAGGCTGCGAGGATGCCGTTTGAGCGCGAAGGCACGCGCGCACGTTTACGCGCCTGTGTGGGGCAGCCAATCATGAGGCACTTCAAAATTAACCGTTGGGCACGAAAGGCGCCGCTATTTCACGAATAACTGAAGAGCCGGGCCCAGAGGGCACCCCGCCAGGGAGCGGTGCGTTTGTGCATCCGTGTGCATCCGTGGCCGAAGAATCATTGTTCAAGGAGTTCGCGATGCTTCGGATTCAGTCGAGTTTTGGGGCTCAGAAATTGGCCACGGATGCACGCAGATAACACCATTTACGGTCACGGGCAATCGCGTTTCTTCCGGGGCCTCAGGCAAGCGGACTCGGGTTTTCTCGCACTCCCCCCAGGGAGCGGTGACTTGGCAATTTGCCTGAATTTTGCAAATGCCTCAATCATGGCTGTGCCCAGAGGGCCCCCGGCTGCAGGCAAGATTGCACGCCCCACAACTCGATATAATTGCCCCAGCATTCGCCATGCGAGGGTGATATGAAGATTCGTTTCGCCGCTTTTTTGATTTCCCTGGCGGTTTTCCCCGCCGCGTCGCAGGAGACGCACGCGCCCAACCGCCTCACCACCGAACACTACTTCGATCTCGAGCGCATCAGCAATCCGCAGATTTCGCCCGATGGGTCGCGCATCGTTTACACGCGCCAGCAGGCCAACAGGCTCGAGGACCGTTGGGAGTCCGCGCTCTGGATCATGAACGCCGACGGCAGCCAGAATCGCTTTCTGGCCAAGGGCGGAAGCCCCCGCTGGTCCAACGACGGCAAGCGCATTCTCTACATCGCCGACGGCGAACCGCGCGGACCGCAGATCTCCGTCCGCTGGATCGATACCGAAGGCGCCGCTACGCAGGTGACCCATGCCACCGACAAAGTTGCCGACGCCCGCTGGTCGCCCGACGGCAAGTGGATTGCGTTTACCATGTTCGTGCCGGACAAGATCAAATGGGACATCGGCATGCCGGCCGCTCCGCAGAGCGCGCACTGGACCGCCGCGCCGCGCCTGGTCGAGTCGCTTCACTACCGGCAGGACCAGGTCGGTTTCTTGGAGGATGGCCACAGCCAGGTGTTCGTCGTCTCGGCCGATGGCGGCGCGCCGCGCCAACTCACCTCCGGTAAATGGAGCGCGGGCGCCGGCGAACTTCGCAGCGGCGTTCCCATGGACTGGTCTCCAGACGGCAAGTCCCTCGTCTTCGAGGGCGACAACACCGCCGAATCCGACCTTCACTATCAGACCTCGCAACTTCTCGTGGTCGATGTCGCTTCCGACGCGATTCGCGAGCTGGTATCGACGCCCGGATCGTGGAACCGGCCCGCGATTTCGCCCGATGGCAAGAGCGTGGCTTTCACCGGATACCCGCACTCGCAAAAGACGCACTCCGTCGCCGATCTCTATGTGATTCCGTTGGCCGGCGGCCAAATGCGCAAAATCAGCGGCGACTACGATCGCGACCCCATCAACCTCCATTGGGCGCCCGATTCCCAGGGCGTCTATTTCGACGCCCAGGATCGCGGTTCGCAGAATGCGCAGTTCGCCGCCGTGGCGGGCGGGGGAGTAAAGGCCATCACCACGGGAGCCCACGTGCTGACCATGGATTCCGCCTCGAGCGACATGGTCGCGGTCGGCACCTATTCCGATCCCGACACGCCGCCGGAAGTGGTCCGCTACAATCTGCGGCGTCCCGGCGAACCGGCGCGGCTCACCAACATCAACGCCGGATTGCTCGCCGGCATGCACCTGGGGAAAACCGAAGAGATCGACTTCAGCTCGAGCGGCAGTACCAAGGTGCAGGGCTGGGTGGTCAAGCCGCCCGATTTCGACCCCGCCAAGAAATATCCGCTCATCCTCGAAATCCACGGCGGGCCGTTCTCCATGTACAGCGTGGCGTTCAATTACATGTTCCAGGATTTCGCCGCCAACGATTTCGTGGTGCTCTATCTCAATCCGCGCGGCAGCACGGGGTACGGCTCGGCATTCTCGGGCGGCATCGACCACAACTATCCCGGTCCCGATTACGACGATCTCATGGCCGGCGTGGACGCGGCCATCGGCAAAGGCTTCATCGACACCTCGCACATGTACGTCTCGGGATGCAGCGGCGGCGGAGTGCTGTCGAGCTGGGTGATCGGCCACACCGATCGTTTCGCGGCCGCCGCGGTGCGCTGCCCCGTGATCGACTGGCTGAGCATGACCGGCAACACCGATATCCCGCTCTTCACCTACAGCTTTTTCCAGAAGCCGTTCTGGGAAGACCCGAGCGAGTGGCTGTCGCACTCCTCCGTGATGGCGGTCGGCAAAGTAACCACCCCGACTCTGCTGATGACCGGCGTGCTCGACCGCCGCACGCCCATGCCCCAGACGGAGGAATATTACGCCGCCCTCAAGGTCCGTGGCGTGCCCGTGAGGCTGCTGCAATTCGAGGGCGAATACCACGGCACGGGGTCGAAGCCATCGAACTTCATTCGCACGCAGCTTTATATGATGAGCTGGTTCAAGAAGTGGGCGCGCGCGGCCGATGGTAAGTCTACCGGGGCGGAATGAGCAGCGCCGTCTTCAACTCTCACGGCGGGCACGATCGTCGCTCTGCAACGTGCGGTTGGCCGCATCCCGGACGTCAAGCCTCCCATTCTCTGGCCGATGACGGCGTCGTACTGTGTGGCGTTTGGGGTCCGTAAGACAGGCAGTACCTGCGCATTCACTCGATTCAGGAATACGCCCTCGCCGGAGCCGGGATGGCCTGTTCCGCCTCAAAAAAAAACGTGACCAGAGTATTCGGGGCCTTGCTGGCTGCCGAGGCACAGCAATCGCGACAGTCGTCGAATATGTGCCACCAATACCCTGGTAGGGAGTGCCCAGACTGATCACGCTGTTCACGTCGTTGTGAGATGGAAAGGTACCCTTGCGGCCGGCGCTTCATTCACCGCCATTTAGTGTGCTATCGGGACCAGGGGGGTACGATGCCGTTCATTCGCGAATAGGCGATGGCCTGTCCGAGGTGTTCGGCCATGTGCGTCTCCAGGTTGATGAGCACCCCGTTGGTTGTGGCCGGTGTGCCGAAGAAAACCACCGAACGCGCGAGAGTGGCGGGGCGGGCGCGGTCGATCGCCTGATGGATGGCGGCGAAGCTCTCGGCGAGCGTCGCGATCACCTTGTCTTTGGTCGACGGCGCGGCTTCGTTCTTGGCCTGCTCTTCGATCAGTTTTTTCAAGGCATCGGCATCGGGGGAATTGAGCGCGATGTTCAGCAGCAGGCGATTGCCGTTGGCGATATGCAGGAACACCTCCTGAAAACTGCGCACGCCGGGAGCGGGTCTCCAGGAATATTTCTCTTCGGGAACGGCCTTGGCCAGGGACATGATGTGATGTTCGAGATCGTGAAGCGGCAGGTTGAGATCGGCGCCGGCGGCCGGTTGCGGCGCGGCCTCTTTCACGCCGAGCAGTTCGACATCGAAGATGAGTTCGGACTTGGGCGGAATGGCCGGCGGACGTCCCAATTCGCCGTAGGCGAGCTGGTAGGGGAGGAACAAGCGCCGCTTGCCGCCCAGTTTCATGCCTTCGAAACCGGCCTCCCAGCCGGCGATCACGCCGCGCCGGCCCTGCACAAATTGGAACGGCGTTCCCTTGTCGACGGAGGAATCGAACTTCGTGCCGTCGCGCAGCCAGCCGGTATAGTGGACGGTATATTCCTGCCCGGGAGCGGCAGGCTGGCCATCGCCGATCTTCACTTCGATGTAGCGGAGGCCGAAGGACTGTACGACGGCGCCGCTGACCGCCGGCACGGATGGCGGCATAGTGGGGTCGAAAGTCTGCGCGCCGAGCCCAAGGGCGGCGGCGAGGAAAGCGGGTGCGAGTTCACGGCGCATGGTTTACTCTCCTAATTTCTTCCGCGCGAACGGACGGGCGAATGCCGCCGGCGGATTGTGAGCAGTGGTGGCGGCGGCTTTGCGGTAAAACTCCATGGCTTTGTCCTTCTCGCCGAGCTTTTCGTAAGCCTGGCCGAGGAGGCACTGGTAGAACGGATCGTTCTGGTTGGCCTTTTGCAAGTCTTCGACCGCGCCCTTGTAGTCGCCGAGATAAAGCGCGACGTAACCGGTGAGATACGGCAGGAACTGCGATTGACTCTCGCCGCGGCCGGCGCCGTGCGCCAACTGCTCGTCTTTATCGAGGATGGCTTTGGCGGCGGCGACGTGCCGGTCGGCCTCGGCCTTATTGCCGCGCCGCGCGGCGATGCGCGCCTCTGCGTGTTCCCAACGGAATTCCCACAGATCGCGCATGACAGGCGGAATATCGGGCTGTTTCTGGCCGTAATCGTGGCCGGCCTGGTACCATTTGGCGGCGGCATCGAGGTCGCCATTATCGATACAGACGCGAGCGGCTTCGTCGGCCATCTCGCCTTCCTGATAGAAGGCGTTGGAGGGATCGTCCTTCTCGCGCGTGGTCCAGTAGGCGATCACCATCTGCTCGTACTTGACGGTGTTGGGGCAATCGCCCGCGAACGCATAGGACATGGCCATGGCGCGCTCCTGCTGCAATTTGGCTTCGGGAATCGCGGCGAGCTCGATGGCGCGGGCGAACTCGGCGTGGGCGTCGGCGCCGCGGGCCATGAGGTCGAACAGATTGCCCATGGCGCTGTGCAGGGCCAGGGAATCGGGCGAATCGGCGAGAGCTTGGCGGTAGATGGCGAGGGCCCTCGTCGAGCTTGCCCTGGCGGATGAGGGCTTGCGCGGGCCGGGCCGATTCGGGAAGCGGCGGGCCGCCGAATTGGGCGGCGACCGGTGCGGCGAAAAATAGCATGGTTGCGAACGTGGAACCGAGCGATTTTCCCGGGTGCATGGGAGCGATTATCGCATTATCGGGCGGTGCCCTTCATTTCGTCAGTGCTTGACCGCCCGGTCAGGCGACCGCCGCTTGCACATTCTGGAGGAGGCTGTACACCGAGTAGATATTGGAGACCAGGCTAGCGCCCTCGGTGAAGATAGTGGTCTTGTTGATCGCCTGGAGCTTCTGGAGCAGGGTCCGGTCGTCGCACTCGAGCCCCACTCCCTTCATGACGGTTTCCATGGCATTGAGGAACCCGGTGGCCTGGTCCAGTTCGCCGGCCAACTTAGTGACCACGGCCTTCACCTGCATGCACTCGGCGCCGACCTTTACCCCTTCCTTCAACGTGGTAGCGCTCTTCATGGCGGCCAGCAGCTTATCGGCTTGCGCGGAGACGGCATCTACGTGGTGACGCATCTTCGCGGCGTGATTGCGATACATCTGCCGGGCATTTTCGGCGCTATTGTACTGGGCCATGACTCCCTTCTTAGTGAACTCCAGGACGTCCTTGGCGATCTGCGTGGCGTCCTTTTCCTTTGTGAGTTGCTTGCCGGTCTGGATGACCTGCCCGGCAATGTATTTGAACACTTGCGGGAACCCGGGGAAGCCGTTGGTGCTCTCCAGGCCGTTGGCCTTGGCAGCTTGCATCACGGTGGTGTTGCGGAGCGCGATGTAGGAATCCACGCCGGCTTTGAGGTCCTTGCGGAGCGCTTCTTCGTCTTTTAGCTGCTGTTTGAGTTCGAGTCCCAGGCTGACGAGGTTTTTGGCTATGGATAAGTACGAAGTCACATCGGCGCCAGACGTGGCCGCCAGTTTGAGCGCGCTCGCTGCCAGGCTGATTCCGGCGAAGGTCACTTTTACCGCTGTCTTGACTCGGGCTTCGGCGAGGAGCTTGTCTCCCTGCGCCTCTTTCTTGCGGGCGTTCTCTATGGCCTTCTCGGCCGCTCCCTGGGCGCTCAAGAGCGCGTTCTTCACGGAAGCGTTCACGGTGGAAACAACGGTTTGGGCTTCTTTTACTTTGCCGGCGTTCATCAGGGCTTCAATCTGCTTGCTGAACTTTTCGCACTCCTTGGTGATGATCTGCTCATAATTGTTCAGCTCGCCGCGGGCCGCGTCCTCCAGCCGCTTGACCTTGGCCGATGGCGCCGGTTGGGCCGCGCCGATGGTCGCAGTAGTGGTGATTTCGAAAGTGACGGTCACCCGCATGGCGGGAACAGAGAGCAGGGGGAAACGATTGTCGCGGATCAGGTCGACGATGTCAACTTTGCCGGTGACGGTGGCGGTATTCGGCATAGTAAGTTGGCTCCTTGGGTAACGATTGGGAGGCCGGATTGTCATCCTCCACTATTAAAACGACGTTTTCGTCGGGAGTCCCTCACGCCGGGTCTATTGAGGAACTTGCAAAATTCGGTGTTCCGCACCCAAAAACACCGCTCCCTCGCGGTCGCGGCTCAGTAGTGGCTGTTGTTTCAACGCGCCATGATGAGCCGGGCCCAGAGGGCACCCCGCAAGCATGCGGTTTGCTGCTGATTTTGCCAGTGCCTCTATTTACCAGCGGTGAACGGGCCGTTTGTTTTCCGACCCCTCGATCAACCCGATGGCCCGCTCAAGCACTTCGTCGCGGCCGGCCTGAATGCCGGCGATAGTCGGTTTGGCGAGCACGTTGGGCACGATGCCCACGCGCTGCGTCGGATCCACGGACGTTGAAACGAATTCGCAATGGTGGTATGACGGTCGAAGATATGCTCTGGTATTACTTCGTTGCGTACTTTTTCGGCGGTGCTTTTCTGGCCAACGCGGTTCCGCACTTCGTGAGTGGAATCATGGGCCGGCCGTTCCAGACTCCGTTTGCGAAGCCTCCTGGCGAAGGCCTGTCCTCCTCGACCGTGAATGTGCTCTGGGGAGGGTTCAATATCGCCGCGGGCTATGCGCTTTTATTCCAGGTCGGTAAGTTCGATCCCCGCAATCCCATGCAAGCCGCCGTCGCTGGAGTGGGCGCGCTGGCGATGGCCGTGATGATGGCGCGTGCCTTCGGGCGTTTCCACGGAGGGAATTCGCCCGGGAGGTAGATTTCCCTTGCCAGTAGCATACTACATAGGTATACTGGGCGCATCATGGCAGCGAAATGGAAGACGGCGGTGCTGGCCGTCGCAATTGCCGGCGCGGGAATTGTCGCCCTCGGCGTGGTTTCGGGGCTTTTGTATGAGCAGACCCAGCGTGCGCGTGACCGCGAGCGCTATCCGCAGATCGGACGGTCGGTCGATATCGGCGGCCGCACGCTGAATATCGATTGCGCGGGCGCCGGGCAGCCCGCGGTGATCCTGGAAACGGGCGCCAACTGGTCCCTCAGCCGCGCCGTTTACGACCCCAAGACGATGTGGGCGAATGGTGGACCGCGCCCGGGCTATAGCTGGGTCACTGTCCAACGCGCCTTGGCGGCGGTTACCACCGTGTGCTGGTACGACCGCGCCGGCTCCGGCTGGAGCGACCTTGGTCCTTATCCTCGCGACAGCGCGTCGCAGGCTCGCGACTTGCATGCTGTACTGCGCGCGGCGCGAATCGCGCCGCCGTATGTGCTGGTGGGGGAATCGTCGGCCGCCCTGGATGCCCGCGTGTACGCCGGCTTCTATCCCTCCGACGTGGCCGGCCTGGTGCTGGTGAACTGGGCCGATCCCGCGATCTATCTTGACCCACAAACCAACAACGGGAAACGGGCGGCGCGCGCCCCCGAGTTGGCTTATCACGGGCAAGACACCATGGCGCAGTTCTTCAACCTGGTCGGGTTTTTCCGTTTGGGCCACGTTTCGCCCGCGCCCGCGCCGCCGAAGGGACTCACGGCCGCGGAGTGGAACACGATTTGGTTTCTAACTCACTCCTCCAAGGCGCTGAGCGCCCTCCTGCAGGACATCGCCGCCTGGCGTCCAAGCTCGGCGGAAGCGCGGGCGGCGGGCAGTCTTGGTGACCGCCCGCTCGTCGTTCTTGGCGCCGACAACATCACCGAGCCACCCGAATTCCTTGAAGTCTGGGTGAAGGTTCAGAGCGAACTCGCCCGGCTGTCCACCCGCGGCAAACAGATCACGGCAGGCAAGGGCGCAAGCGACCTTCTGTACGATGCGCCGGACGCGATCGTAGAGGCGGTGCGCCAGGTGCTGGCGGATGTGCGGGCGCAGAATTATAGGCACTTGCAAAATTCGCTGTTCCGCACCAAAAGCACCGCTCCCTCGGAAGCCGTGAAATATTACTGAGCCACGACCGCAAGGGAGTGGTGCCTTTCTTCGAACAGTACAGCAAAGGCGCCCCGGCCTCGCGGTCGCGGCTCAGCAGGCGCTGTTGTTTCAGAACGCGGTGAGTGAGCCGCGCGCGAATTAACGCGCCCCCGGATTCAATTCCGCGACCACGCGCTCAATCACTTCGCCCCAATCGCCCGAATGCCTTTGCCGGAATAAACGCATGGTGGGATACCAGGGCGTATCGGCGCGATCCAGCAGCCAGCGCCAGTCGGAGGCATAAGTGAGTAAGACCCAGACAGGTTTGTAGAGAGATCCAGCTAAGTGGGCCACGGCGGTGTCGACCGTAATTACTAAGTCAAGCTCGCTGATTACCGCCGCAGTCTCGCCGAAATCGACGAGTTCGTCCGCCAGATTTATCAGGCCTGCGGGAGTTTCGGCGGCCGACGGCCCCACCTGGAGGCCCCAGCAGCGGATTCCGGTCAGTCGCAGGATCGGCGCGAACAGCGCGGCGGAGATGGAGCGCGCGGCATTATTCGCATAACTCGGGTTGGCTGCCCAAACCAATCCCACGGTGGTCTGGCCAGTGCGCAGGCGGGCGGACCATTTGGCCCGCAGATCGGCGGGTATCGAAAAACGCGCCGGGGATGGGATGGAATCGAGTTCGGTACGGAATCGCTCAGGCAAGCTCATCATGGGGCAGTGGACATCGAACTCCACGCCCGCCGTGAGCGCATTGACGACGCGATAGCCGCCATCTATCCAGGCGATAAGCCGTTCCAGGTGGGGCAGAACTTCGAGTGTCGGCTCGCCTCCGGCATCTCGCACCAGAGGCGCATAGCGGGCGAACTGAATGCCATCGCCCGCGCCCTGCTCGCCCCAGAGCAGGATGCGGCGCCCGCTGAGCGGCTCCCCGCGCCAAAGGGGCTGCGGAAATTCCCGCCGCTGCGGGGCGAACTGCGGCAACTGCCAGCGCCATTCGTACTCCTGAAAACCCTCGCGGAGTTTGCCGGCGCGCAGGAGGGTCACGGCCAGGTTGAAATGGGCGGCGGGGCCGGACGGCTGGGCTGCGCAGACGCGGCGAAAGTACTGCTCGGCACGAACCAGATCGCCGCTATCGCGATAAACCAACCCCAAATTCGACAGCAGGCGTGGATCGTCTTTGAGGCTGGGCTCGAGGGCATGGAGGCAGACGAGCGCCTGGCTGTATTGGCCTTCGCCGAATAACGCGATACCGCGGTCCCATAAGGCATTTTCTCTTGACATGAGGCGAAGTTGAGGATATTATCCCGCTAACCGGCATTGCATGCTGTCTACAGGCCGCCCGGTGTGCGACCTGATCGCTTTTGGGGGTTCCGAGTTGGCATTCCCTCCGGTTTGGCGACGCCAGTCCCCGCCGCCCGCTCGCAACCTCAAATATGTCCGCCAGGGATAACTTACCAGGAGATTTCGACCGATGGCACTTACATCCAAACTTACCGCATCGCTGATGGAACGAGGATTTTCGCGCCGGCATATCGCGCGCATTTCGATGGGAGCGGCTGCCGCCATTCCATTTTTCAACGAATTTGCCCTGGCGCAGCAGGCGGAGCAGCAGCAGCGCGCCGCCGCTGACGGACGCCGCGGAGGCGGAATGGGCGGCATGCGGGCCTTCGATCCCGATGTGGTGCGGATTACGTCGAACGAGAACCCCATGGGGCCGTGCAAGGAGGGTCTGGAAGCGCTGGTGAAGGTCGCGCCGATGGGTTGGCGGTATTCGCCGGAGGGCGAGAATCTGGAATTCAATTCGCTGCTGGCCTCGACCGAGAATGTGCCGCAGGATCACGTGGCGGCTTTTCCCGGATCGAGCATTCCGTTGGCGAACAGCGCGGCGGCATTCACGTCGCCGACGCGAAGCTGGGTGATGGGCGGACCGGGGTACGGCAGCGGCGCGGGACGGTGGATCGGCGCGAAGACCATCAAAGTGCCGCTGCGGCCCGACAGTTCGCACGACGTGGAGGCGATGATCAAGGCCGACCCGAATGCCGGCGCGTTCTACGTCTGCAATCCCAATAATCCCACCGGCACGCTCACGCCGCGAAAGGATCTGGAATACATCCTGGAGAACAAACCGAAGGACGCCGTGCTCATCATCGACGAAGCATATGTGCATTTTTCGGGCATGGAGAATTCTTCCATGGACTTCGTGCGGGATGGCAAGGATGTGGTCATTCTGCGGACTTTCTCGAAGATCTACGGCATGGCCGGATTGCGCGCCGGCGCGGCGTACGGGCGTCCGGACCTGGTTGGGAAAGTGCGCGAATACGGCGGGTCAGGCTTCATGCCGGTGACGGCGACGGCATGCGCCGCGGCAAGTCTGAAAGTGGGGCAGGGCTTGATCAAGGAGCGGCAGGCGATTAACAAGAAGAATCGCGATCTGGCGTTCGAGCACCTGGAAAAGTCCGGCGTCCGGTATATTCCGTCGCTCACCAACTTCTTCATGATTCAAGTGAAGGGCATGACGGGAGAGCAGGTGCGGATGGCGATGGCGCAGCACAAGGTGCAGATCGGTCGGTTCTGGAACGAATGGCCGGAGATGGTGCGGGTGACTGTGGGGACTTACGAGGAGATGGGGAAATTCAACGCCGCGCTCGATAAGGTGATCCAGGAAGGGCCCCCGAAGACGAACGGGTAAGGCGGCGGAAAGCAGCCGGGTGTTATCTGTGTTTATCTGTGTTCATCCGTGGCCAATTTCTGAGCTCCAGAATTCGACTGAATCCGAAGTACCGCGAACTCCTGGAACAATGATTTTTGGGCCACGGATGAACACGGATGCACACAGATAAAAGGCACCGCTCCCTCGCGGTCGCGGCTCTGTAACACAAGGCGAGAGCTTAGTAACACAAGTTACTTAATGATATCCGGGGGAAAGATGTGAGTAAATGGGCCGCGAGTCGGCGACTGTACGGGGAGTCCGGTGGGACGCAGGTTGCCGCGCAGGGTCGCGTCGCCGATCTTCAGGAACATGGAAAGCTCGTCGCCGCGCAACTGGACCCTGGGCAATTCCTCATCCATGGGCAGCAGCACGATGTTGCCGGATGCCTGGAGCACGCCGCTCTTCACCGTCACCCGATCGGCCGCGAGCCCGATTGGCTGTTGGGTGAGCAACACACCGGCGCCGTAGCGGACTACGGTGTGGTCTTCGCGCGCGGGCAGGATGGCGTGGACGTGGCCGCGCATGACAAGTTCGCCGGTCTCGGGGTTTAACTTCGCTTCTTCCGCGCGCAGGACGAGTCCGAAGACCCGGGCTTCGGCATGGCCGGGTTTGTCCGATACCAGGTCTACGCGATCGGTCTGAGCGAACGCGGGAGCGAGAAGCATCGCCAGCAGGAAAACGGGCGCACGGTTCACGTGCATCTCCTCCTGGGACGATTATACGACTGCTTTATTCGACGCGCATGGCGGTGATGGGATCGACGCGCGCGGCTCGCCAGGCGGGCAGGAGGCAACCCAAGAGCGTCATCATCAGGCAGAGTCCGGTGGCGGCGAAAAAGGTGGCGGCGTCGTAGGGTTTGATGCCGGCGAGCAGGGCTTCCATGGTTTTTCCCGCGAACCACGCGAGCGCCACTCCGGGGATCACGCCGGCGGCGGCAAGAAGCGCGCCGCGGAGCAATACCATGGCGACGATGTTGCCGCGGCGCGCGCCGAGGGCCATGCGCACGCCGATTTCGCGCGCGCGGCTGGATACCACGAACGCCAGCACGCCATGAATTCCGATGGCGGCGAGAAGGAAAGCGACGGTGGCAAACGCCGCGAGAACATGCACTTCAATGGCGCGCGAGGCGGTGCTCGATTCCACGATGTCGGCGAGGGTGCGGACGTCGGAAACGGGCTGCTCGGGATCGGCGGCGCGTACGATGCGCTGGATTTGCGGCAGCAGGCCGGCGGAATTCACTTCGGCGCGAACCACCAGATCCTTCGGCTGGTAGAACTGGAAAGATCCACCCTCCACCTGGCGGTAGGGGAAATAGACCTGCGGTTCGCTGTCTCGCTCCATGCCGCGCACGCGAATATCGCCCACCACGCCGACGACGGTGCGGTCCTGGAACGCCATTTTGAAATGGCGGCCAAGCGGGTCCTGATGCGGCCAGTAGCGATCGGCGAAGGATCGGCTTACGACGGCGGCATAAGGACGGCCTAGAATATCGTTCTCCGCGACATCGCGCCCGGCTTTAAGGGGAATGCGCATGGCGGCGAAGAATCCGGGGCTGGCGAAGCGCATGCTGGCGGTATGGGCCGCGCTGCGTTCCACAACGTGCTCGCCCACTTCCACCGGCCAGATGCCGCCGCCCATCGCCATGGGAAGAAAACTGATGTAGGCGGCGTCGGTGACCCCGGGGAGTTGGCGCACCTCGCCCAGCACGCGGTCGTAGAACGCCGTGCGCGCCGCGGTGGCATCGTATTTCGGCGTCGGCAGGGCAGTCCGCAGAGTGAGGACGCCTTCGGTGCGGAATCCCGGATCGTTGCCCTGCAACTTCCACAGCGCCCGCAGGAGCAGGCCGGTGGAGACGAGCAGAACGACCGACGTGGCGACCTCGGCGATGACGAGCGCGGAACGGAGAAATTCTTTTTTGCCGCCGCCGGCGCGTGCGCCTTCGCGGAGCGCGGTCAAATCGGCCTTGCGGCAGATGCGCCATGCGGGAGCGACACCGAAGCAGATACCGGTGAGCGCGGTGAGCGCCGCGGCGAAGAGCAGGACGCGCCAATCGAAGGCGGACGCCTGTCCGACCGGCAGCGTGTTGGGCACGAGGCGCGAGAGCAGCGGGACGGTGACGCTGGCGACCAGGACTCCGAGCGCACCGCCGGCAAGAGCCAGGACGAGGCTTTCGGTGGTGAGTTGTCGCACCAGGCGCTCGCGGCCGGCGCCGATGGCGGTGCGAACTGCGAGCTCTTTCTCGCGCACCATGGCGCGCACCAGAAGCAGATTGGCGAGATTAGTGCAAGCGATGAGGAGCACGCAGGCCGCGGCGCCGATCAGCGCGTACAGCAAAAGCCGGGATTGCGACGATACGTCCTCGCCCGCCAGCACAACACTGGCGCCGATCTTCTCGTTCTCTTTGGGATATTGCCGTTCAAGCTGCGCCGAAATGACGGCCATTTCGGAAGATACCTGCGCGAGCGTTACTCCCGGACGGAGGCGGGCGATGGGATAGATCCAATTATCGTTGCGATCGGCGTACCCGTCCGCTTTGAGGCGGAAAGCGGTCCATAGCTGGGTATCGCGGCTGGGGAAATAGAATTCGCGCGGCATGACGCCGATTACGGTATATCGCTCGTCGTTCAAGAGAAACTGGCGGCCGAGAATGCCGCGGTCGCCGCCGAATCGGCGCTGCCAAAGGCCATAACTCAGAAGCACCGTGCCGGGCGCGCCCTCGCGGTCGTCCGCGGCGGAGAAAACTCTGCCGAAGAGCGGCTGCACTTCCAGAGTGGGCAGCAGGTCTTTGTCGAACATGGCCACTTCCATGCGCTCCGGCTCGCCTTGCCCGACGAGATTCAGCGCGGAGTTGGTGTAGTATCCCATGGCCGAGAACGAATGGCTCATCGATTTCCAATCGCGATAATTGGCAGGGGACGGCTCCATATGCCCGTAGCCAGACTCGGTTTCCCACATTCGCACCAACCGGCCGGGATCGGGAAACGGCAGCGGACGCAGCAATGCCTGGTCGGCCAGCGAGAACGCGGCGGTATTGGCGCCGATGCCCAGCGCGACCACCAGCACGGCGGTGATGGCGAATCCCGGAGTACGCCGGAGAGCGCGAGCGGTGTAGCGCAAATCCTGGCGAAGGATATCGGCATGCACTGCGAGGGCGTTGAACAGAACTTCGAAAAAGACGCCGATCCAGAGCGCCGGTAGCGCGCCGGCGGAGGTGTCGCGCAGGCGGCGCGCGAAGACGCCGCACATTTCGCCGGCATACTCATTGCGGAACGACGTGGGGTAGAGATGGAGGAGAAGGCGATAGAGGCCCATTATGCTTTCTCCGGGGCGAACCCGCTGGCGCGCGCCATGCGGACGAGTTGGTTGAGGCGTCTGGCTTCGGCGCGCGCCACCGCGCCGCCGAGTGGCGTGATGCGGTAGTAGCGGCGGCGCTCATCGTCGAGTTCGGGCGCGGGGCGCTCGGTAGTCTCCACCAGCAGGCCTTGCTCGAGCATGCGCTGGATGGAACGATATAGCGTTCCGGCGCTGAGGCGAAGAGCGCCGTTGGTGCGCTGTTCGATGTCCTGGATGATGGCGTACCCGTGGCGGTCTTCGCCGGCGAGAGCCATCAAAATATGGAAGGTTGCGGTGGGAAGCGGGAGCAGGGAAGCCGGTTGCGGGTCCATGCTCCAATTATATCCACACTGGCTATATTCGCAATGGCTATATTTGGCTTGGAGTCCTATTGGAAGGTTAAGTGGACCGGATTGGCCGCCAAACCGGCCGCTTGAAACGCCACCACGACATCGCCATGTAATCCGGCATTCTGCGGAATCACGATGTTGGCCTGGTCGAGCCCCAGGTAGCCACCTTGCGCGCCGGAATACAGCACGGTGCCGGGAACGCCATTAAAAGTCACGCTGACGGTGCTCATGTCGGCGCCCCGAAATCCGGTGCCGAACAGGACGAGGATATTCTGCACCGATGATCCGCCCAGGTTAATGGGATTGGCCACGATTGCGCCATTGGAGACAGCGTACACGTTGACATAGGTCTGCTGTGAGCCGGACACCTGAAGAAGGTCCGCCGCCGCCAGGTCCGCGGTATTAAGAACGAAAATTCCGGGAGATGCGGGTTGGATCAGGAATGCGGCGGTGCTCAAAGTGCCATCGCCGGAGGTAATTGTGGCGACGGCCGGACCGACTTGGAATCCCGATGGGACTTCGAAATTTACCTGGTGGGGGGACACGTAGAAGAGTGGCGCGGCAGCGGTGTTGCCTGCGATATCGGCAATCTGGACGGTGGTCCCGCCGAGGTTTGTCGGCGGAGTGGCGGCTAGATTCGCGAGGGGCGCGGTTGCGAGGTCGCGGCCCCCGGCAGTGGCGATCGACTGCGGAGGGATGGGGACGGTCTGGAAACTCGCCGCTGAGACGATGGTTGGGCCGAACCAGTTCAGGAGCGGGAGCAGTTCGCCGCCTTGAGCACCGCCATCGGCCACGGCGACATCGGGGATTCCGTCGCCGTTCCAATCGCCAATCACCAGGCCGGTGGGAAACGGCCCCGAAGGAAAATGCACTTCGGCTTGGAACGTGCCATCGCCGTTGCCCAGGAGGTACGTATCGTCGGCGATTCCGCAGCAGTGCCCGACCACGAGGTCGAGCGTGCCGTTGCCGTCCATGTCCGCTGTGGCTGCGGCATTGGCGCCGGGTTCGGTGGCGATTTTCTGGCCGGCCTTGAATGTGCCATCGCCATTGCCGAGCAGGATTTGAATCGTGGATCCGATGAGCGCCAGGTCGATCTTGCCATCGCCATTGAAATCGGCGATGACGATCTGGGCCAATCCTGAAGGCGCTGTGATGGGCGCGAGCGCGGTGAAGGCTCCCGTGCCCGAGTTCAGCAATACCGTGATAGACGCCGTGTTCGCAGCGGAGTTGACCGTGCCGACGACGAGATCCGGGTGGCCATCGCCGTTGAAATCGGCGGAAGCTACTGCCGAACCCGACTGGCCGGCGAGGTATGTGGCAGGCGCGCTGAAGTTGCCTTTGCCATCGCCGAGAAGGACGGAAACCGCGGACGAGGGCGTGCCTTCGATTCCTGAGTCGGCGACCGCGAGATCGAGATTGCCGTCGCCATTGAAATCGGCCGCTGCCATGCCTACGGGACCCGCGCCGGCTGCCACCATCCGGGCGGTCCCGAACGTGCCGGTACCGCTGTTCTGAAGGATGATCAAGCCGCCGGGCGGGTTGAAGCTTCCCTGATCGGCCACCACGAGATCCGGCTTTGCCCCGGTTCGCAGGGCGAACAGGCCGGCTGCTGACGGTGCTGGCTGGCTATCGCCCGAAGTAACCACGCTGTACGTCACTGGCGTCTGGAATTTGCCCGCTCCGGCGTTCAGGAATACCGAGGCGACACCCAGACCCTTATCGATTTGCACGATGTCTTCGCGCCCGTCGCCGTTGAGGTCGGCGGCGGCGATGGCGGTCGCGTCGGACCCGCCGGTGGGCAGGAGCGTCGGGGCATTTAGGGTGCCGTCAGGATTACCAGACACGACTACCGGAGTCTGGGTGACGAAGTCGGTTGTGAAAAGGAGAAACCCGGTGGCATCGGGCGGGCTGAAATCAAGAACGGAAGGAGAGCCGCCGAGCAAGTACTGAGGGGAAGCGGTAAAGTTGCCCTTACCGTCATTCAGGAAGACGATTGCCTGGTTGCCAAGAATGAACGAGGCGATCAGGTCGGTATGGCCGTCGTTATTGAAATCGCCAAAAATCAAGTCTCCGCCGTCTTGCGGGCCGGACGGGAAGGCATTGGGCTGCTGGAAGGTACCGTCGCCTTTGCCGAAGAAAATCAGGAGCCGATACCCTACGTCATCCATCACCGCGAGGTCGGGCTTGCCATCGCCGTTGAAATCGGATGCAACCACTACCCCTAGTGCCGTGCCGGCTGCGGTGGTCACCGGCAGCTGGAAAGTTCCATCGCCATTTCCCAGTAGGACTGTGTAGGCGGACGTGCCCGAATCGGTGACGACGAGATCTAATTTGCCATCGCCGTTGAGATCGGCGGCAAAAGGAAAAATCGGCTGCGAGCCCGCCGCATATTCTTTCGGCGCAGCGAATGTGCCGTTTTTGTTGTTCAGTAAGACCCAAAGTCCGCCATTGGGATTCGCGGCGCCGCCGGCATCCGCGGCTACCAGGTCCGGGTAGCCATCGCCGTTTACGTCGGCGGCGATCACGGTTACCAGATTGACGCCGAAGACGTATCGGTTCGAGCTGATGACACTGGCCGTTGCGTCCTCCAACACGACGGTGAGCAATGTGCCGTTTGCGACCGCTACATCGGTGTTTCCGTCGCCGTTGAAATCGGCCAGGGCCATCACGGTGGCGGCACGGCCGTAAGCAGGGGCGGCGGCCGTTTTGGCGGACTGTGGCGCGATGTGGATTTTCGCTCCCGGAAAGGACATATAGGGGCCGTTGGGGCAGTCTTTGTTGTAGATCTGCTGTGCTTCCTTGGGGAGGATAGTGACATACCGGTATGGATCATATTTATCGCCGGTCGGGTATTTGGCCTGGTAGAACGGCGCCGAGGAGTCAGGGGACTGTTCAATCTGTAGTCCAACGGGCGTGTAGTTATTGGTCTGCGATGGCGGAAGATTGAAGCTTACGCTGGTTACGGTAAAGACGCTCTGGGGGCCGGGGGGCGTCGTCTGTGATGTGCACTGACTGTGGAGCGACGCCGCTGCGGCCGCGAGAGTCGTTAAGAATCGTGTCAAAAAACTAAAGCCCGAAATGCCCGGACAAGCCATCCCTGAAAACTCCCTGGGGAGTGAGTTTATCAAATTACGGTTCGAACGCGCATATTCAGTTTCGACGTTCGAACGCCAGCGCTACGCCGCAGCCGATGAGCACGGCGCCGGTGCCGCGATCGAGCGCGCGGACTACGGTGGGACGCGACAGCCACGAGCGGAGCGGCCGCACGGCGGTGGTCAGGACGGTGAGCCAGACGATGCCCTCGACCACGTGAATGGAAGTGAACAGCAAACTATAGAAGATCACGCTGCCGCCGCGCGGAATGAATTGCGGCAGCAGCGTGACGTAGAAGACGCCGACTTTTGGATTGAGGAGGTTGGTGAGCATGCCGCGCCCGAACCATCGATGCGAGCCGGCGCCGGCGGCCGGCGGGCCGGAGACTGCAACCGCGAACTTGTGCTCCCGCCGCCACATCTGTATTCCCAGGTACACCAGATAAATCGCGCCGGCCGCGCGCAGGACGTTGTAAGCCACGGCCGAGACGGCGATCAGGGCTGTGAGGCCGAGAGAGGTGGCGCTTCCCCAAACGAAAAGACCGGTGCAAATACCCGCGAGGGCGAAGCGGGCGTGCGCCGTGCCTTCGACGGCCGCGGTCCGCAGGACGAGCGCGGTATCGAGGCCGGGCGTGAGGGTCAGCAAAGCGGCTGCGATGGCGAAGGCCATGACTGCGCCGAAGTCGATCATTTCCACAGGTTAGCAGGGGCGGTTAACGATTCCGCGGTCTACGGCGTCTATGCATACGGAAAATGCGCGCAGTACCATGATGCCTGTGATGTCGGCGCCCGGGATCTCGGAAGATGACGGACTGGTTCGTGCCGCGGCCGCGGGCGACCGCGCGGCGTTCGGCGAGTTGTACGTGCGCTATGCGCGGCTGGTGCACGGCATTCTGCTGGCGCGGGTGCCTCCGGAAGAAGCCGACGACCTGGTGCAGGACGTGTTCCTCTCGGCCATGCGGCAACTGCGCGGGCTGCGAACCGTAGCGGCGTTCCGCGGCTGGCTGGCGGCGATCGCGCGCAATCGCGCCATGGATCATTTCCGCCAGTCGCGGCCGCGGGTGCCGCTGGAGGAGAACATGATGCAGGAATCGCCGCGGGCAAGCGGGCTCGAGGCGCTGGGAGTTCTCGACTTGATCCGGCACCTGCCGGAAGCGTATCGCGAGACCATGATTCTGCGGCTGGTGGAGGGGATGACGGGTCCGGAAATCGCGCGCGAAACTGGGTTGACGGCCGATTCGGTGCGGGTAAATCTGTGCCGGGGTATGAAGATGCTGCGAGGGCTATTGGGGGGCGTGGAGGCAAAATGAACGACGATTATCTCTGGGACCGCTCGGGAGAGCCCGACCCGGAAATCGAGCGTCTGGAACGAACGCTCGCCCCGCTTCGCTACCGGCATCGGGCGGATCTGTTCGCGGCGCGTCGGGCGCCGGCGCGGTGGTGGGCGATGGCTGCGGCTGCCGCCGTAATACTGGCGGCTGTAGGGCTCGAGATGCGGACGCCGCCGGCGCCGGCGACCGGCTGGCAGGTGGATAGCCTGCGCGGGCAGGCAAAGGTGGGAAACCAACAGGCGGCGGTGGCGATGTCGCTGCGCGCGGGACAGACAGTGCGGACCGCGAGCGATACCGAGATCACTTTCCGGGCGGAGGAGTTCGGAACCATGGAGATCGGCCCGGATTCCGAGCTGCGCGCGGCGACGAACCGGCGCATCGAGCTCCAGCGCGGACTGCTGCACGCCTATATCTGGGCGCCGCCGCGCCAATTTGTGGTGGATACGCCTTCGGCGCGTGCGGTCGATCTGGGATGCCAGTACACCATCAACGTGGATGCCTCGGGCAACGGCCTGCTTCGGGTGTCGCTGGGGTGGGTGGCGTTTCAGAATGGCGGACAGGAGTCGTTCATTCCCGAGGGCGCGGCGTGCGTGACCCGCAAGCGGCAGGGTCCGGGCATTCCTTTTTATGAAGACGCGAGCGAAGCGCTACGGCGCTCGCTGACGGCGTTCGAGGAGGGCAATGCGGGTGCGTTGGATGGCATTCTCGCCGCTGCCCGCCCCAACGACGGCCTCACGCTTTGGCATTTGCTGACGCGGGTTCCGGAGCGCGATCGGGGGCGGGTGTTCGACCGGTTTGCGGCCCTGGTGAAGCTGCCGACGGAGGTGACGCGCGCGGCGGTAGTGAGGCGCGATCCGCACGCCATCGATCTGTGCTGGGACGCACTGAATCTGGAGAACACCGATTGGTGGCGCGGGTGGGAAGCGCGCTGGGGCGGATGACGTTACTGAGCCGGGCCCAGGGCACCCCGCGAGGGAGCGGTGCCTTTCACTAAGTTTAGTGATGCCTTAGCTGTTTCAGCTTCTTTTTGACGTCCGGCCAGAATTCCTTGAGCACGTTGGAGAAGGCGTCGGTCCCGCAGGCGATGAGCAGGCGCTCCGCGTTATCCGAGGCGGTGCGGGTATCCGGATAATATGCGTTGGAGATGGCCACGCCGATGGCGTTTCCGCCCCATTCCGAGAAGTTGAAAGTGTGGCCGCCGGAATCTGTGCGGGTGATCACAATCTGCTTGAGGGCATAGCCGGTGCGGTACAGGATTGACCTCTCGCCGAGGCGAAAATAGCGCGGATCTTCGTGCAACACGATGGGGACCAGTCCTTCGGTCATGATGTTGCCGATGGTCTGGTCCGCGTAGGCGGTGGCAAATCGCAAAGCGTACCCCTTGACCCCCTGGCCGAAGGATGGATTCTGATTTTCGATCTGGTAGAGCCCGGCAAAGGCAGCGGCGGTGGGAAATACCGGCCAATCGAACGAGTCTTTGGCGGCGATGGTGATCTTCTGTTTGGCGCTGATGGAATGGAAGGGAATGGATTCTTCAGTAGTGCGGTTGTTGGGGATGACGCCGAATATTCGCTTGTCCTCGGCCGGAACCGGAATGACGGGGTTGGGGGTGGAATTACCAGGGGAATCCTGAGCGCGTGTGATGGTGACTCCCAGAATGAGAATAGCAGCGATCCGTGAGGATACACGCATACCTGCCACGTTGGATGGCGCGTCCGTCCGTTCGGTTTCCTGAAAAATTCGCTTGATTACCGATTGGTAGACCTCAAATGCAGATGTTGCTGTGGGGCAGACTTCAGTCTGCGGCGGACTCAGTCCGCCACCGGACCAGCGGGACCAAAGAGGCACTTGCAAAATTAGTCGTTTCCGCACGAAAGGCACCGCTCCCTCGCGGGCGCGGCTCAGGAGGCGCTGTTGTTTCAATGCATGATTGAAGAGCCGCTGACCGCGAGGGAGCGGTGCTTTTCTGTGCAGGCCGCTATAGTGTGCCAACGTGCGATAAATCACTAAAAGGAGTCGTCGGCCGTCTACTCACAGCGCAGAGCGGCGATGGGATCGATGCGGACCGCGCGGCGCGCGGGAAGGAACGCGGCGAAGGCGCTCGCGAGCAGCATCGCCAGCGTGATCGCCGTGTAATTTACCGCGTCCCCGGGTTTGACACCGAAAAGCAATTTCGCGAGCAGCGGCGTCACCGCCAGCGACAGCATCAGGCCGCCGGCCAATCCCGCCAACACGGGCGCCAACCCATCCGTAAGCACCATTCGTATCAGGTTCCACCGGCTCGCGCCGATGGCCATGCGAATGCCGATTTCACCGGTGCGCTGGGCCACCGAATAAGACAGAGCTCCATAAGTGCCGACGCAGGCCAATAGCACTGCGATAGCCGAAAGCAACGTGGAAAGCAGCGATGCAAAACGGCTCTCCGCCAGCGCCCGGTCGACCACCGCCGACAACGGCTCGACGGGCGAAGTCGCCATATTCTTATTCACCAGCGCCACCTGCTTGCGCGCGGCAGACGCCAGACCGGGCGCCACACCCGCGGTACGAATCACCATTGACATGGTGGGCCGGGGCGCGAGCTGGAACGGCACATAAACCTGCGGCCGAACCACCGAGGTCAGCGAATGATACTGCACGTGGCGCACAACCCCCACCACAGTGAGCCAATCGCGCTCGAACTGGTAAGGGCCATTGGGGGAATCGGAAATGTTTAGCCTCTTGCCGAGCGCATCGCCGTCCGGCCAGAGTTGCCGGGCGAGCACATCGTCCACAATGGCCACATGTACGTGCGCGGCATCGTCGGACTCCGTAAAGTCGCGTCCCCGAAGGAGACTGGCGCCGATGGCGCGGAAATATCCCGGAAGGATCGAGCGATTGTCCGCCATCTCGGTATTCTGCGCTTCGGGTGGTGCGCCCTCCTTCCAGTAGTAGTCGTACCAATTGCCGGTATCGTCCAGAGGGAGGTGCGAAACCGCGGCCACCGATTGCACTCCGGTCACGCCGGCAAGATTCTGCTGGACCTGGCGCAGCATGGCGTAGGCCGGCGCCGAGACGCGGAAGCTGAACACGTTCCCGGCGCGGAATCCAGGATCCACGTGCAGGACATTCACAAAAGTGCGCATCAGCAGTCCCGTTCCCAAGAGGAGCACGAACGCCAGGGCGACTTCCGCCGAAACCAAGAGCCTGGTCCAATGTTGACGCCGCCCTACCGCTGAACGGCCCGACTGTTTGAGATCGCGCGCCAGGTCGATGCGGCGTAGCGACATCACCGGCGCCAAGCCAAAGAGCGCGCTCGTGAAGACGGCTACCGCGAAGGTAAACGCGAGAACTCTGCCGTCCATCGCGACCTCGCTGAAATTCGCCAACGACGGTGGACGAGTGGCGAGGATCGCGCGTACCGCCGCCCAACCCAGGCCCAAAGCCGCGACGGCGCCGAGCGAGGCGAGCAGGAGACTTTCGGTCAACATCTGGCGCACCAGTCTCGCATGCGACGCCCCGATGGCCGCGCGAATGGTGATCTCGCGGAGGCGCTGCCGGGCGCGGGTGGCGAGTAGATTGGCGACGTTGGCGCATCCGATGAGCAGTACAAAAGCCACGCCGCCGGCGAGCAGCAGCAGCGTGCCGCGGACTTCCCGCACGTCGTCTGCCTGTAGACCGAAAACGTACAGGCGAAACTTGGAGTAATCAAGTCTCCCATCGAGCCGGTTGATCTGCGCGGAGATAGTATCGGCGTCCGCTTGTGCCCGCGCGAGGTTGGTTCCGGCGCGCAGGCGGGCGATCACATGAAGAAATGCCGGTCCGTCGGGCTCGGCAGGCCGAATGGAGATCGGATAGAACACGTCGACATTGGGCGGGACACTGGCATCGCCCGGGAAAATAAAGCGAAAATTCGGCGGGAGCACGCCGACCACGACCGTGGATCCACCGCCGAATCTCACGGAACGGCCGACGATGCCCGGGTCGGATCCGAATCGCCGCTCCCACAGGCCGTGGGAGATGATGAGCGCCCGAACCGAATCGCGGGCTTCGTCTTCCGGGCCGAAGAATCGCCCTAGCGCGAGCTTCGCGGTGAGAAGCGGCAGGAAATCGGTGGTAACTACGCCCACTTTGGCCTGCTCGGCTTCGCCTTCGCCGGGGAGCGCTCCGTTGGTGACCCAGATGCCGCCGATCTGGTCGAATTCCCGCATGCGTTGGCGCATGTGGAAGAGTTCGAACATGGAAAGCGGCGCGCGGTTGGAGTATCCCAGGCTCGACCAGACGATCGCCAGGCGATCGGCGCCGGGGTAGGGAAGCGGGCGCAGGAGCACCGCATTCACGAGGCTGAAAATGGCCGTGTTGGCGCCGATGCCGATGGCCAGCGCGAGCACGGCCAGTACTGCAAACCCACGACTGCGGCCCAGTTGACGCAGTCCGTAGCGCAAATCCAGGCGGAGAATGTCAATTCCGGTTTTCATGTCACGATGCTAGCCGACCACCTTCCTGGAGCAGGAATTTATGCAGCGAGCGGCGGCCAGCGTGCGGCGATCGGTCTCATTGAATCGCCACCGTTGCTCGCCGCGCCGATCAGTTGGCGTGAAGGCGCTTCCAGGCCAGAATCCCCGACGCCGGCAGCAGAGGTACCGGGGAAGGCTCCAGCACCAACGAACACCGTCGGAAAGCCGGATGCCGGAAATCGGCACGTCCGGTTTGATGAGCGGGGATGGGAAACGGGGCGTAGCGTCAGCGGGAGTACCCGCGCCCATCCTCGACTCTACCTGCGCGGGACTTTATGCGGTCAAAATGCTAGCGCCCGAATGACTCGACGATCGGACCCAGCGCCAGCGCCGGAAAGAAGCACAATCCCGCCAGGACCAGCACGGTGCCGAACACCAGCGCGCCGAAGACCGGCGTGTCGCTCGGCAGCGTGCCCGCGGTTGCCGGCGTACGGCGCTGCGCCGCCAATTGGCCGGCCAGCGCGAGCGCCAACGCCGTCAGTCCGTATCGCCCGGCCAGCATGGCGATCATGGTTGTGACATTGGAGAAAACTGTATTGGCGTTCAATCCCGCCATGGCCTGGCCGTTATTCGCCATGGAGGAGGCGTAGGCGTAAAGGATTTCGGTGAATCCGTGCGGTCCGGTGTTGGTGGTCAGTCCGGCGAGCCCCGCCTTGGTGGCCACCGCGACGGCGGTGAGCAGCAGCACGACCAGCGGAGTCAGCAGGGCATAGAGAGCGATCCAACGCGTCTCCGCGGAGGTGATTTTCTTGCCGAGGTATTCGGGTGTGTGTCCGACCATCAGACCGCCCAGAAAAATCCCCACCAGCGCGGTCATGACGATGGAGTAGACGCCCGCGCCCAGTCCGCCGAATACCACTTCACCCAAAAGCATGAAAACCAGCGGCGGCAGTAAGCCGGCCGGCTGGAAGGAGTCGTGCATCGAATTGTACGAGCCAGTCGAGGTGTTCGAAGTCACAATTGCCGTCAGCACGGATTCGCCGGCGCCGAACCTGACTTCCTTGCCTTCCATGTTGGGGCCGGTGATGTGCAGGCCGGCCAATTGGTGCGGCGCTGACGCCTCGGCCCAATCGCACACAGTGAGCCCGAGCGCGAACAGCGCGATCATCACCGTAAGCAAGATCCAGCCGGCACGCGGCCTGCGTGTGAGGTAGCCGAAGGTAACCATGAACGATGCCGGCAGGACGCAGATGGCCAGCATCCCCAGAAAGTTCGTGAACGGCGTGGGATTGGCGTACGGGTGCGCCCCGTTGGCGTTGAAGAATCCGCCTCCGTTGGTGCCCAGGTTCTTGATGAATTCGAGCGCCGCGGCTGGTCCCTGCGCGATGATCTGCGTATGTCCCTCCACGGTGTGGACCTGTGTGTACGGCGACATATTGAGCGGCACGCCCTGCCAGATCAGAATCAGGCTGCCGATTAGCGCCAGCGGCAGGAGAACATAGAGAATCGAGCGGATCATATCCACCCAGAAGTTGCCGATGGTAGCGGAGCGCTCGCGCGCGATGCCGCGAATAAATGCGAATCCGGCGGCCAGCCCCGCGGCGCCCGCGAGAAAGTTCTGCGAGACGAGCCCAATGGCTTGCGCCAGGTAGCGCAGCGTATTCTCTCCCGCGTACGCCTGCCAGGTGGTGGTAGTGGCGAAACTCGCGGCGGTGTTGGCCGCCAGATCAGGCGTCATGGGGGTGGTAAGGTAGTGGTCCGCCGGCCCTCCCGGCAGCCAGCGCTGGAGCATCAGGATGAGAAACAGCATCACGGAGCAGCACACTCCGAACAGCAGGAAGCAGGCGGCGTAAACCGGCGCTCGCATTTCCTGCTCAGGGTGGACGCCAAGCAGGCGATAGAGCACGGATTCCAGCGGATGCATCACCGGGTCGAGGAAGGTGTGCTCACGCTCGCAGACGCGAGCCAGGTACAAGCCCGCCGGCCGGGCAAGTCCCAACACGATTGCGAGGAAGACGACGTATTCCAGCCAGCGCATAGAGGACCTATCGCGATTCCGTTCTGACTTTGGGGAGAGCTTCGTCCAGCGCCAGGTTTAGCGGCAGCACCGGGACGCGGCGATATCCCAGCAATCCGAATTGCCGGCCCTGAGTGTACCGATCCACAAGGCGGCGTACCGCCGATTCGCTGACGCCGCGGGCGCGCGCGACGCGGGCGACTTGCAGCGCCGCGTTGTCAGGGCTGATGTGCGGGTCGAGTCCGCTGCCGGAGCGCGTGACGGCGTCGATAGGAATCGGAGCATCGGGCGCCAGGCCGTTACGCGCGCGGTACTCGGCGGCGAGCTGCCGGATGCCGGGAAAATCCGCCGCGCCGTCCTTCAGTTTGGGATTGTTCGGACCGAGGTTCGTGCCGCCGGACGAGGTTCCATCGTAGCCATTGCCCGCGGCGGATGGCCGGGAGTGGAAATATTCCGGCCGCGAAAATTCCTGACCGATGAGCGCCGATCCCACGACGTTCCCCCCGCGTTCGATCAATGTTCCGCCGGCTTGCCGCGGAAATAAAGGCCGGCCAACAGCGAAGAGAAGAAGTGGGAAGACGCATCCGGTGAGAACGGTCAGAACGATCACGCTCAAGATCGCAGGGCGAAGCTGGTTGCGGAATTTGGCGAAGGGGATTGCGGAGAGGGCTGCCGCGGTACATCGTTCCGCAGGTTCGTCGGAGCCGTTCATAGCTGTTGCGAGGTTCGCTACCCTTAAGATAACGCCGAACGCTCGGGAACAACGCGCTTCCTTTACGCAATCCTTATCCTTCCCAAATAACTTCTTCACGATCTCGCCGGGACGGCGCAAAAATCCTGGAGAGAAATTCCACATGCCGCGCCACAGATGGTAAATGACGGCTTTCACCACCCGCGAACGGCGGCGCCTCGAGCGGGCCCACGAGAACGGATATCTGGACGCCACGTGCCGCGGCAATCGAGCTCTGGTAAAGGCGTACGGCCTGTGGTGCTGGCGTCTGAAAGTTCCCATGGTGTGGTTCGAACGGTCGAGCCCGCACTCGCGGTTCGCCACGGTACGGCTGGATATGTTTACCACCCCGAATATGCTGACCGCCGCGGGGCAGGCCGTGCTCGATGGGTTGGGGGAAGGCTGGATCACCGCTCATGATGCGGCGTGGCGCCGGACTCCGCGGGCGCGCGCCGGCAAAATGGCGCACGCGGCGTTCCGAGCGGCTGTTCAGGCAGGGCACTATCGTTCGAACCGGTCGCCGCTCTCGAAGATCGACGCCACGGCAGAGAGGCCGCTCAAGCTGGTGGCGCGCAAGCGCGCCTCGGCGTAGAAGGGCGGCGCAGTTACCCTTTGATCGCCACCGGCGCCAGATCGCGGCTGGTGATCACGCGATCGATCATTCCATACTGCACCGCGCCTTCGGGATCCATGATGTAATCGCGGTCCACATCCTTCGCCACGCGTTCGATGGATTGCCCCGTGGCGTCGGCCAGCATACCGTTGAGCGTTTCCCGCATGCGCAGGATTTCGCGGGCGTAGATGTCGATGTCCGCCGCCTGCCCGGCCAGGCCCTGCATGGAGGGCTGGTGGATCATAATGCGCGAATTGGGCAGGCTGAAGCGCTTGCCCTTGGTGCCCTTCGCCAGCAGAACGGCCGCCATCGACGCCGCCTGCCCTACGCAGATGGTCACGATGTCGGGACGAATGAACGCCATGGTGTCCAGGATGGCCAGACCCGATGTGATGGAGCCCCCCGGCGAATTGATGTATATGGAGACGTCTTTTTCGGGATCTTCGGCTTCCAGAAAAAGCAACTGGGCGATGATCAGATTGGCGACCTGATCGTCAATCGGAGTGCCCAGGAAAATGATGTTCTCTTTTAACAGCCGTGAATAGATGTCGTATGCGCGTTCGCCCCTGGAGGTCTGCTCGACCACCATGGGGACCAGGACTGATCCCATCTTCCCTCCGGACTACCTTTAGAGTACGGTTTTTTAGGCCCGTTTGGCGGTGACAGTACGTTTGGGTTTGCGCTGCTTGGTTGAAGCGATGGCTTTCTTTTTCTGATCCAACGCCTTGGCCAAGTCCAAAATCGTATTCCGCCCCAGATAATCCATGATACGCCCTCGGAGGGCTACCCAACTATCGTGCATGGAGCAGGGCATGTCGTCGTTGCATTCTGAGAGTCCGCTGGCGCACTGCTGATACGGCGCCAGGCCGTCCAGGGCTTCCACGATATCGAGAAGGCGAATTTCGCTCGGGTCCACACGCAGGGCGAAACCGCCGGTGGGTCCTTTACTGGAGCGAAGGAGGCCTTTGCGAGCCAACTGTTGTAGGATTTTCGCCAGGAAGTGAGCTGGAATGTCTTCCTGCTCCGCGATGTTTTTCACCATGGCGTACTTGCCTTCGTTCACCTGAGCCAGGTGGACGAAGGCTCGGATGGCATATTCGGCCGAACGAGAATAGATCATTCTGATTCTCCCGCAAATTTTCGGAGTAACGTTACTCCGTTATCTTAAATGAACCGGACAGGCCGTGCAAGCCCTAGATTTCCTGCGTTATTGAGTTAACGAAACTGGATGAAACGACCTCTGAGTGCGCTCCCAGACAGGAATCGGGTCTGAAATTACCCTGATCCCTTTGACGCGGCAAGCCCGCAAAAAGATACATATTTTGCACGGTATGATCGAAGCGGACCCATGCTCGATCTCATCCGAAACCTGCCGGCGAGTGCGCGCGTGCTCGACGTGGGCGCTGGCCCTGGTAGTTTCCCTAGTGAACGGCCGGATCTGCAGGTGGTCCGGCTCGATCTGGAGCGGCCCCACTTGCTTGGAGATGGCTCCTACGTGCTGGCCGACGCCGCCCGCATGCCATTTCGGACGGCTTTGTTCGATCTGATCGTCAGCAATCACAGCCTGGAGCACTTCACCGAGCTCAAGGCGACGATTCGAGAAATCGGCCGCGTCCTTAAACCGGACGGCGTACTGTACGTTGCTGTACCCGATGCCACTACACTCTCCGACCGCATCTATCGCTGGCTGGGGCGCGGCGGCGGACATGTGAATCCTTTCCGCTCGCCCGGGGAACTGGCCGGGCTGATCACTGGGCTCACCGGGTCACCCTTGCGCAGCACCACGGTATTGTACAGTTCCCTGGCGTTTCTGAATCGTCACAATTTCGTTACGCCGCCGCCTCGCCGGATCGCTCTGTTCGCCTTCGGTAACGAGCTGTTCCTGGCGGTCGGCATCTGGATTCTGCGGGGTTTGGACCGCCGATGCGGCACCAGATTGAGCCGATACGGGTGGGCGTTCCGGTTCGGCAACGTGGCGGGCGCCGCAGATGAAGCCTGGGTTAACGTGTGTGTGCGCTGCGGCGCCGGCCATTCGGAGGCATACCTGCGAAAACACGTAGCGATCCGCCGGGCGATGGGGCTCGTTCCGGCGTATCGCTGCCCGGCGTGCGGCGGCTTTAATTTCCTGACGCGCGAATTCCCTACGCCGCCCGCGTGATGATCTCCATCAGTTCTCCGGACGTCAGTTCGATGGGGTTGGCCTTCATGCTGCTGGCCTTCGCGGCCTTCTGCGCCAGCTCGCCGAAATCCTGGGGGCGTACGCCGTAGGTGCGCAAGGGGGGAATCTCCAGGCGCCGGCAGATCCCGGCAGTCCATTCCACGGCGTCAGCGGCGGTGGCTTGCGGACTGCCGGTTAGCAGGCGGGCCAGTTCGTCGTATCGCCGGAGGGCATCGCTTTCCGGCGCACGCTCGCGAAGAGCACGGATGTTCACGTCGATGGCGTGGGGCAACACCGCGGCGCAAACCGCGCCATGCGGAGCAGGGAACATGCCGCCAACCGGCGCCGCAAAACCATGGACCGCTCCCAGGCCCGCATTCGCCAGTGAGAGGCCACCCAGGAGGCTGGCCCACGCCATGTCGCGGCGCGCGGCGTGATCGGCGCCATTGGCGTAAGCCTTCGGCAGAGCTGCGGCCGCGCAGCGCATGCCCTCGCGGCAATACAAATCGGTCATGGGGTTCGCGCGCTTGGAGACGTAGGGTTCGATCAACTGGGTCAGCGCGTCGAGGCCTGTGGAAGCGGTGACATCCTGTGGTAATCCCCAGGTCAGTTCGGGATCGACCAGCGCCAGGCGCGGCAGCATCGCGGCGCTCCGCAAGCTGGCCTTCACGCGGTGCTCCGGCGATGCCAGCACGGCATTGCGGGTGACTTCCGATCCGGTGCCGGCCGTGGTCGGGATGGCGATCATCGGCGCCGGCGTGTGTTCCAAAGGCTGGCCGCGTCCGATGACTTCCAGGTAATCGAGCGGGTCGCCGGTATTGGTGAGGAGCGCCGCCAGAGCTTTGCCGGCATCGAGCACGCTGCCGCCCCCTACCGCGACTACTACATCGCAGCGTTCCGCGCGAGCCAAGAGCGAGCCCTCGCGGACCAGATCGATGGAGGGTTCGCAGGATACCGCGAAGGTAATGCAACTGACTCCCGCCGCTTCGATGCCGCGGATGACGAGCGCCGCGCGTTCCGGGTTCGCGCCCGTGACTACTAGCGCGCGGCGTCCCATGGAAGCGGCCGCGGGTGCCGCTTCGCGCAGCGCTCCCTCGCCGAAAACGATCCGCCCGGCGGCGGCGAACTCGAACGGCATGGGGCGCTAGCCTCCAGTGTCGCGCGATGAAAAAGCACCGCTCCCTTGCGGTCGCGGCTCAGTAAGTGCGGCCGTTTTCAACGCGTAAATGATGAGCCGCGACCGCCAGGGAGCGGTGCCTTGCCCCACACGGCGTAGCATTAGAATTCCCCGTCCGCGGGCGATACGTTGGTGTAAAACGCGCGTGTGCGCGGCTCGACGAACATATCGTCCACTGCGGCGATCCAGGCGTGATAGTGGGGCGTCTGCTTGTGCGCAACTGTCGCCGCCTGGTCGCGGTAGACCTCAATCAGGACAAACCGCGTGGGATCGTCGTTCTGCTGCAGAAAATCGAAGCGCACCACTCCGGGCTCCTGCCGGCTGTTGCGGCCGTTCTCCATGGTGGCGGCTTTGAACGCTTCGAGGCGGTCCTGCTTGATATGGATGTTGACGATGAGAATCAGCATAGAACAGTCCCACTGTACGTCACTTCGGGCCGCCGGTGGGTGGCGGAAAATACCATAGCATCATGCCCTTGCCCACGCGTTCGCCGGGAGCCACGCGATCCGGCCAGAGAATCGCCTCCGGGTGGGTCTCCAGCAGGCCGAGCCGGCGCACTTTCCAGTAGGAGAGGCTGACCGCGTTCCATCCGGGAGACGGAGCGAGAGGATTGCCGGGCGCGATTCGCGGGAAACCCATTTCGCCCTCGGAATCGGCCAGGACGATGGGGTCGAAAGTCACTTGCCTCGCGCCCACTTCGCGCAGACGGGCGGAGAGCCGCTTCATGTCCTGGCCCCAATCGAGATCGGAATCGGCGAGGACCTTTTCGGGCGCGCTTCCGGCGAGCAGGTTGGTGTACGCCAGATTGTCGGGGTGGCACCGCAGAGAGGAAGCCGCAAACCAGATGGTCAGCGCGCCGATCGCGGCATGGATCCATGTGCGCGGACGCCGCTCAAACCAGCCCGCGACGGCCGCGGCGGTGAAGAGCGAGAGTCCGAAATATACCGGCAGAATATGACGAACGCCGATGTTGATACGGCTGAAGAGAGCCACCAGCAGGATTCCGGCGGTGAAAGCCAGTACCGGCCAGTGGCGCCGGATGCGGGCGGAGTCGCGCAAAATCCACCAAAGCGCCGCCCCGGCAAGCACGAGGAGCGCGAGCGGAGTCTTTACTGCCAGCACCACCGGATAGAAGTACCAGAAGCCGCTGGTGCTCCGCTGGCCGAGCAGGTAGGCTATGTGCCCTTCGGCATTGTGTTGCGCCACGGCCTGAATTCCGGCGAAGAACGTGGGGAGCGAGAACCGGTAAATCGACGCGACGATCAAAGCTCCCGCCGCGACCGCCGAAGCGAAGGATGGCAGGCGTTCCTTCGCGCTCGCCATCAACTGAGACATCGTGGGCCGCTGGAAGAAGAGATGGCCGGCCAGCGCCAGCGCCACGGCGGCCGGGAAAAACGCCAGGCTGGAGAACTTGGAGATGGCGGCGAGCCCGGTTGCCGCGCCGAACAACAGGCCGTTTTTCCACGTGGGACGGTCCGCCCACTGCAATCCGGTGAGAAATGCCGCTCCCAGGAACGCGGTCAGCGCCATATCGGTGGTAGCGAGCCCGGCATGCGCCAGAACCGGCGGGAGAAACGTGAAGAAGAAGAGCGCGGTGAGGGCGACCATGCGGCCGTACGTACGCGCGCCCCAAAAATACACCACCGCGCAGGCGATCCAGAAAAACGGCAGAATTCCCAGGCGCGCCAAGGCCAGCGTGAGACCGTAACGATGGCCGCTATACAGGATTTTCGCGCCCTCCAGCGATTCTGCCGCGAATCCCGTTCCCGGCGTGCCCTGCGACCGAATGCCGAGCAAATACGGCCCGAGCGCGGCCGCTACGCGAGCGAGCGGCGGATGTTGCGGCTCGTAGAGGTACGCGTGCCGATCGAGCCATTCCATTCCGGCCGCGATGTGCGCCGGCTCGTCGGTGGTGTGATTGAAGACGGTATACGTGCTGGCGATGCGGGCCGAAGCGATGAGCACCAGCAGAATGGCGAACAGGCCCGCGCGGCGTTCAACGAGCGGCGGCGCGGCGGCAGGCTGGGGGCGCTTCGGCTTTCTTGAAGACACCAGATCATGGTAGCGGGAATCGGTATACTGATACGAACATGACCAGGTATCACCTCGCACAAGTGAACATCGGACGCGTGAAAGCCCCGGTCGACGACCCGATCATGGCCGGGTTCACGAATCGCCTCGACGACATCAACGCTCTTGCCGACCGGACGCCCGGATTTGTGTGGCGCCTGCAAACCTCCGCGGGGAACGCCACGTATTACCGGCCGTACGACGACGATCGCATCCTGATGAATATGTCGGTTTGGGAGTCCGTCGAGGCCCTGCGCGCTTACGTCTACCAGAGCGCGCACGTCGAGCTGTTGCGGCAGCGGCATCTCTGGTTCGAACAGTTCGTGGGAGCCTACACGGCACTATGGTGGGTACCGGCAGGCCACATTCCGGGGATCGACGAAGCCAAGAAGCGGCTGGCGCACCTGGAGCAGCACGGTCCGACGCAGTTCGCGTTCACCTTCAAAACGGTCTTCGAACCCGACGAGGAATTTCAGCGGCAAATCGACTGGGCGGCGTTTGAGCCTTGTCCGGCCGCGTAGGCTGCGCGCCCCTTATTTGATCTCTGCCTGGCCGAGGGCGATTTCCTTATCCTTCCTGCAAGAATCAACCCCTGTCCGGGCTGCCGTTCCTGCCCTTGCACGACCCCGATTGCCAGCATCGCTACACACCATAGACCCTCAGATCTTCCCTCACGCCGAGTGTTCACAGATCCTGTCCCACTTCTCGTCCCTTGACTTGGCCGGCCCCTTCGGGGCGCAGGGTCAGCCGGCGGGTAGTTACCCAGAACGTCTATCAGCCACGAATCGTCTCACCGCAGCGCAGGTGGCATCGGTACGAGGTCGGGTTGTCGATTCTGGTGTGAACTGTCCGAGGTTGAAGGTCATCTCGTTCCGAATCGGGTCGCCTTTCGGCCCGTTTGCCTGATGGATGTAGTGAATGGCTTTACCGGCCCGCGTAAGCTGCAAACGTTCAGTCACAACGATTTCATGCCCCTTGTAGAGACGCTGCCGGCGGAGCGCTTCAAGCTGGCGGCCCATCGCGAGACGAACGAGATGGCCGGGCTCGCGCTGGTGGTGGACCCGAAAGGAATGCGCACTCAGCCGGTGGAGGCCGGGGCTGGAGGATTCGCTTCCACGCCGTATATGGTGCGGGGCACGAAAATCACTATGGACCAATTCGCCTTTGGGCTCTCGAGTTCGCAGAACCGGCCGGTTAAAAATCCAACCCTTGCCAGGCGTTTACAACATCCGGATTCGCTGGACTCCGGATCTACCAGCGGCGGGCGAGCCGAGCGATTTGCCGGAATCGGTCGATGCCGCCGTCCAGAAACTCGGATTGCGATTGCAGGCGCGGAAAGTGCCGGTCGAAGTCTTGGTATTGGACCTCGCCGAGCGATCGCCCACTGAGAACTGAGCCGTATTCACTTTTGATATAGGATCGCGTTCGCCAGCATATTGAACTCACCGAGGTTCTGCCAACGATAACAGGGATTCGTCGCGAAAAGAATGACGTGCCCTTGTCCCACCGGGACATCGGCGATTGCCGGACGGTTGCGCGTCTCCCCAACTCCCTTCATCAATCCGCTGAGCACCGATTTGTCCTGGCCCGGGAACTGCGCCAGCACCCATTTTGCGCGATCTTCCTGCGGCACGCGCAGCAGGGGACCGTTGGCATAGCGCACGGGCACCGCGCGATCGGTATAGCCATAGAAAATCGGATTCGATGCCTGCTGGATTTCCATTTCGACGATCGGTCCGGGCGCGTAGAATTGCGCCGAAGTCCGCGTTGCTTCCACAGTTTGCGTGATGCCGAAATCGGCGGGGAAGAAGCTCGACGTCCCCAGAGTAATAAGCGTTCCGCCGGCCTTCACGAACTTATCCAGCTCGACCACACCTTCGAGTCCCATGCCGCCGGTGATATCGTCCGACTCGCCGTACACGCCCATGGTCGGGAATTCGGGCGTCTTATTGTAGGCCAGCGGCTTGCCCTTCGATTCGATGTCGAACACCAGCCCTTTGGACGTCCGCGCCTGGTTCGGAATCAGGATGACGTCGTAGGAATCGCGCAGGTTGCCCTTGCGCACGCGCTCTTTGTAGATCAAATCGTAGGCGATTTCGAAATGGTCGAACGCGTAGCGGACCCAGCCAACGTCCTGCGTGCTCCCCCACGTGGTGTACATCGCGAGGCGCGGCACTTTCGCCGGGCGCTTCGCCACATTCGGAGCATCGTTCAGCGCCACCGCCTCCAGGCCCAGCTTTTCGATTTCGTCTTTTACGCGCGCGCTCGAATGCAGGATCAGCGAACCGGCCGGTAAGTCGATATCGCCGGACTTATACGGCTCGGAAAGGGTGTCGTAAGTCAGGTCCTTCAAGCGATAGCGCAGCGTGGGGATGAAATTCGACCCGTTGTGGATCACCGCCGTCCACGGGCCTGAGCCCTTCACTTCGCCGGTGACGTGCATGATGTCTACCGGATCTACGGCCACATCGAGCACCGCTTTATCCCCGATTTCCCGTACGTCGGCATGGCTCATCAGTCCCATGGTCCACGCCGCGTCATCGTAGGTGCGCAGATTGGCGTCCGGATAGACTTGTTTTTCGAGCAGGATCTTGGCCAGCCGGCCGTAGGGTTGATTGCGTTTCACGACCAGCGATCCGGCTGGGAAAGTGCCGTCGCTGAGCTTCACTTCCGCTTTCGCGCGGCCCACTTCGATGCCTTGCAGGCGCAGAACATTGACGATGAACGCCAAGCGCGTCATATCTTTCTGGCCGGCGGGGAGGACGTACCCGAAGGGCCCGTCTTTGGCGCCCGATTCGATGGAATTGCGGCTCTTGTCGTAGAAATTCTCGAGGACGGTCTTGGCGAAATTCGAAGTCAGTTCGAGCGCGCTCAAAACGCCGGTCTCCATGTAATTGGTGTTGTCGCGCTGCGACCAGACCACGGTCTTATAAGGAGGAATCGGCCGGTACCACTCGCGCGTGGTCATCCCCCCGGCGCCGGGACCAGCTTCGCCACCACCCGGAGGTGCGTCCACCGTGCGCTTCATGGTGTTCGCGCCGCCGTTGCCGAATGTTTCGTACATGCGCAGCATCCCGTTGTGGTTCGACGACATGAAGCCGAGATAACCCGGCGACCACATATCCACAAACGCGTGCGTCCACACGCCCGGCATCCCATAGCTCATCATTTTGGTCATTTCGAAATTCGAAAACCAGGGAAGTTCGCCATAGAGAATCGGGTCGAGCGTTGGATTCTGCGGGGCTTGCCCGCTGAAGGTGTACATGAACGGTTCGGACTCATGAAGATCGTGCATGATGGGCGGGTGCCATTCCAGGTAAAACTTCAGCCAGTTGCGCATGGTGACCTGGGAGTAATTGATGTCGCGATTGTTGTCGTGATAAATGTACTTACCCCAGTAAGGCGGGCCGGCGACCCGATCGGCCTCCGTCTCTTCGCTGATTTTGTGCCGGTAATACCAGTCGACATAGCGATCGCGCCCATCGGGCTCGAGCGCGTTCACCACCATCACGATGACGTTCTTGCGGATGCCCTGGTAGAGCGGCGATTCGTCCACCGCGAGCCGGTAGGCCAATTCCATGAGCATCTCCGGCGGCCCGGTTTCGGCGCTGTGCAATCCGCCGGTGAACATATAGATCGGCTTGGCCTGGTCGATGATGCGATGCGCTTCGGCCGGGCTCAGCCCGCGCGGATCGGCCAGGCGCGCGAGATATCCTTTGTAAGTGTCGAGATCTCGAATAGTATCTTCGTCCGAGATTGCCGTCACCAGGCATTCGCGGCCTTCATCGGTGGTGCCGGCGGAGAAGAGCTTGACCCTCTTGGAAGCCGCGGCCAGGGCGCGATAGTAGCGATTGAGATCGGCCACGTGAGTCAGCTTCTTGGGCATGCCGGAGTAATATCCGAGCACATCTTTGGGGCTCGGAATGCCGGGCGCCTTCGGCAGATGGTCCACTAGCGGGCTCATGAATTCGGGACCGGTGGTCCATTCTTTCACATCTTTGGCGAACTCTTCATCCTGGGGCTGGCCGGATTGAGCCAGCGCGGCGGCCGCCATTGCGCCGGAGAGCACGGCGCAGGCAAGCAAACGATGGGCTTTCATGGTTCCTAAGAATGTATCACACTGAATTCGAGTCTCTGCAATGTCCATCTTCCTCACCGCCGAATGGCGTTATCTCGCAATGTTGAACTATGCCGTCGATCCCGCGCTTCTCGCTCCACTCGTGCCTCGCGGAACGGAGCTCGACGAATTTCAGGGCAAGAATTACGTGAGCCTGGTAGGTTTCCGGTTCGAACGCGCCCGTGTACGCGGCATCTGGATCCCCTTCCATTCCGATTTCGACGAAGTGAACCTGCGCTTCTATGTCCGGCGCGCGGCCGGGAGTGACGTGCGGCGGGGAGTGGTGTTCGTGCGGGAGATCGTGCCGCGCTGGGCGATTGCCAAAGTGGCGCAAGCCTGGTTCGGAGAGAAATATATCGCCCTGCCGATGGCACACAAAGTAGTCGAGCCCACTTCGGAAGGCGGGCGGATTCAGACGGAGTATCGCTGGCGGTTTCACGGCAAGTGGAATGCGGTGCGCGCGGACTGTAGCGCCCGCCCGACGTTGCCGGCCGCGGACTCGCGCGACGCGTTTTTCGTGGAGCACTACTGGGGCTACGCGCGCGACAGGAAAGGCGGGACTTTGGAATATCGCGTGGAACACGACCGCTGGCGGACTTGGCCCGTGTCGCAAGCTGCATTCGAGGGCGACGCTTCGGAAGCTTTCGGACCGGAACTGGCGCGATGTTTGGGCCGCGCGCCGGATTCGGCGCTGATGGCGGAAGGGTCGACGGTCGCGGTGCATTCGTGCGAGCGGATTTGATGCGCATTGTGGGGTGGGTAATGGTGCGCGTGCCCAGTGGGCCCCCACGGCTTTCCAGCGGGTTCCGGCCGCCTGGAAAGGCGGCCCGCAGTCAACCTAAGACCTCGACCCCGCCTTGGAGTCCGCCGCGGTCGAGCATCTGCTGAAGTCTCGAAAGAAGTCGAAGTGAAGCGCGGCGACTTTTTTGGGGCCGACCTGGCCTCGAGGTCGGGGTCGCAGCCACTGGCCGGCGGCCTGTGGTGGTAATCTCCCACGATTCGTTCAATTTCGTGCGTCTCGGAGGTCAGTCATTGTCGTGCCTTATCCAGTTCCGCGCTTCAAGCCGGAGGGCCAACAGTGGTGGCGATATCGGCGGGCGTTGCAGGCCTGACCAGGTCCAGTGTCGCCGTCTGTCATCAGACCGCTACGCTAGATCGACGTGGAGTGACGTCTCACCCCACCTGCTCCCGCTCCCACGCCCGTCCGCACCGCCACGTCGACCATGCATACGCTCCCCCGCAGGGAACCAAAAGCAGCGGGATCGCGTGTGTGCTCGCCGCGGCCGCCGCCATCGCGACCACCTGCAAAATGCTCGCACCACCTGAGATGCCGCTCGAGAACCGCCATCGTGGCTGGTGGGCGCGATGGTTCACGGAGGCGTAGTGGCCCGTGGCGAGAGCGGTGAGCGCGGCGGCCAATCCGGCCACAGGCGCCAGAGGCAGCGCCATCGGCACCGACACCGCAAGGAAGGCCGCGTCTTTTGCCGCCAGGATCTGCCACCCGCGAAGCGGCAGCAGCCGGTAGCGTGTGAATCCGCCGGGGCCATCGAGACCGAAGAGAGTTTGCGTGTACGTGGAGAGCGCGAGGATTACCAGGATGGTCAGCGGCAGCAATGCTTCCGGCGGAAGCAATCCCGCCAGTCGGAAGCCGGACGAAAGGGCGGCCACCAGCGCGCCGCTCCAGAAATCGAGTGTCGAAAGTGTCTTGCGCAGATCTTTACGGATGAGGTGATTCAACGGACCGGGAAAGCTCGGCAGATGGCGCCACATGCCTTTACGCGCGAGCGGCATCGAGGGCAACAGGAATCCGATCACGAATACCCCGCCGGCCAGCGCCCAGAGGCCGACGGTGACGTGCTTCCAAAAGGCCATCGCGGCGATGAGCCAGGTTAGCGGATTGAGCCACGGGCTGAGAATCCGCAGCAATCGCCGCTCCTCGGTGCTCAAGGGCCATATGTCCAGGCGATTTCGCGGTAAGGCTCGCAGCGGATCGGCGCTCAGCGGAATGAAGACCACCATGCCGATGAAACCTGTGAGCGTGGCAAACACACCGGGATCTTTGAGGACAAGAAATGCGAGGCCGGCGATGAACAGATTGTTGCCGGTGAACGATCCCACTGAGCGGAGGTCACGTTTGACGGCCTTCAGCAGCGCCGCCAGGATCGCCCGGAGGCGTTCCCCGCCGCTTCGCGCCTGGCTAAAGCTTGCCGTCATGAGCACAGCGGCAGCGTGGAAAGCGCCACAATCTCTACCTCAATGCGCCGCTTTGGCCGGCTCGGGCCGCCAGTCGATCGCGGGGCGGCGGCGGTGCACCGCGCAGTCGCGCAGAAACAGGTTGATGAGGTTTTGGTACGGCATCCCGAGTTCGGCCGCCAGTTCCTTGAAGTAATCAACCGACTCGATATCGAGCCGTATCGTGATCTGCCGCCTCAGTTGCTTGGCATATGAGTTCTTCCGGGATTGGGAAAAATCGTATTCCTTCCTCATTGAAAACTCCAATACTCCTTTTCTTCGTTGGCTGTGGCGCGTGATCAGGCGGATGACCGAACCGGCTTGCGCTTCCCTGAGCGTGACGCCATGTTTGGCAACGTTGGAGCGGGCCTCCCATTGGCCCCAGGGCAACTTGATATTGCCCACAGCATTATATTAGCAGTACGACATGGGACGACGAGGGAGCCCAGCAACCAACCGTGCTCTGGAGCCCTTCTCCGCTGATTTGACAAGCCTCCCCCCGCTCCGTATGATGAAGTTTCATCGGTATGAACCTTGTTGGGCGCCTCTCCGAAGGCACCCTCGTACGTCCAAAATGACATCTGTCATCTGCTCCGATCTGGGACACAACATATGATAAAAGTCGAGGGACTCACCAAGCGATACGCTCGTACTGTCGCTGTCGACAATATTTCCTTCGAGGTGGAAAAAGGCCAAATCGTAGGTTTTCTCGGTCCGAATGGCGCCGGCAAGACCACTACGATGCGCGTCCTCACCTGCTTCCTTCCGCCAACCTCGGGCACCGCGAACGTCGCCGGATTCGATGTGCTGGAAAACCCCATGGAGGTGAAGAAGCGCATTGGGTACCTGCCCGAAACACCTCCCTTATATCCCGAAATGGAGGTCGTCGAATACCTTCGTTTCACCGGGCGGCTCAAGGGCATCTCATCCGCCGACATCAATCGGCGCGTGAACGAAGTCGTCGAGAAATGCTCGCTGGGCGACGTCAGCAAGAGGCTCATCGGCAAGCTCTCCAAAGGCTACCGCCAGCGCGTCGGGCTGGGCCAGGCGATCATTCACAACCCCGACGTCCTGATCCTCGATGAGCCCACATCCGGGCTCGACCCCAAGCAGATCATCGAGATTCGCGAACTCCTGAAACACCTCGCCGGAGAGCACACCATCATCCTGAGCACGCACATCCTGAGCGAAGTCGAACAGTCGTGCGAGCGCGTCATTATTATCAATCAGGGCAAACTGGTGGCTATCGATTCGGTGGCCAACCTCACCAATCGCCTGCGCGGCTCCGAATCCGTGGCGCTCGAAGTGGAATCGCCCAACGGGACTCCCAATCCGAGCGACGTGCAGGGACGGCTCGAGCAGGTCTCAGGCGTCAGCCGCGTGGTGCTGAAGGTATCCAAGAACGGAAAGTTGAATTTCGAAATCGAGAGCTTGCAGGGCCGCACAGTTCGCGCCGACCTGGCCCGCACCGTGGTCAATGCCGGCTGGAATCTCAGTGAACTCCGCGCCGTCGGTCTCAGCCTGGAAGATATCTTCCTCGAACTCACCAGCACCGAAAAGAAGAAAGCCGCGCCGGCGGAAGCGGCCGCGCCGGAAGGGGAGAAGAAATGAAGAACGTGCTCCTGATCTGTTTTAAAGAATTCAAAGGTTACTTCGTTTCTCCCATCGCCTACGCCTGCATGGCGCTGTTTGCCCTGATTTTCGGCTTCGGCTTCTACACCGCCACGCGCGACATGGTGCAGATGAGTTTCCGCGCTATGGCGATGGGCCAGCAACAGCCCATGAGCGTGAACGACATGGTGATTCGGCCGCTCCTGGGCTTCGCCGGCACCATCGCGCTGTTCCTGATCCCCATGATCACCATGCGGCTGGTGGCCGAAGAGAAAAAAACCGGCACCATCGAATTGCTTATGACGTCGCCGGTAAACGACGGCGAGATCATTCTCGGCAAGTGGCTCGGCGCGGTCCTGCTTTATCTCTGCGTGCTGGGCATGTCGGTACTGAACATCGCCATGCTCTTCCTGTGGAGCAAGCCCGATTGGAAGCCGCTGCTGGTCGCGTACCTCGGTTTGTTGCTCCAAGGCGGCGCCTTGCTCGCTCTGGGAACGCTGATCTCGACGTGGACCAAGAATCAGATTGTCGCCGGCGGCGTCACCTTCTTCGTCAGCCTTCTGCTCTGGCTGCTGAGCTGGTTTACGGCTTTCGATTCCGGCGCGTTTGCCCAGGTGATCAATTATCTTTCCATCGTCACCCATATGGATAACTTCAGCAAGGGCGTGGTCGATTCGAAAGACCTGGTTTTCTATATTTCCATGATTTTCTTCTTTCTCTTCGTGACCAAGCGATCCATGGAATCGCTGCGGTGGAGGGCATAACATGGCCGCCAATTGGATCAAGGCAAGACAAACCAAGTACTGGACATACGCCGGAACATATATCCTCGTGATTCTGGCGGTGCTGGCCGGTGTGAACTTCCTGGCCAACCGCTACGATAAGTCGTGGGATTCCACGGCGAATAAACAATTCAGCCTGTCCGACCAGACCATTAAAGAAGTCCGCGGCCTGAAACACGACGTGAAGGCTTACTACTTCGGCGCCAAGGACAGTTTCCCCCAGGCGCGCGACCTTCTGGACCGCTACTCGGCGCTTTCCCCGAAGCTTACGGTTCAATTTATCGACCCCGAACGCGAGCCCACGAAGGCCAAGGCCATCGGCTTCCGTCCCGATGCGCCCGTGCTCATCGATAGCGGAGGCCGCAAAGAGGGCGCCAAGAGCCTGTCCGAGGAAGAAATCACCGGCGCTCTCATCCGCTCGCTGAAGTCGGGCGTGCGCAATGTGTGCGTCCTCAGCGCCGCCCGCGAACATACCATCGATGATGACGGCAACGGCGGCTACTCCTATCTGAAACAGGTGCTGGAGCGCGACAATTACACCGTCAAGACAACCGATCTCAAACCAGCCACTACCGACACCAGCAAGCCCGTCACGCTAGGCCAGCCTCCCGCTGCGCCGGCTTCCGTGGAGATCCCCAAGGATTGCACGGTGCTCATCATCGGCGGCCCGCAGCTCGATTACCCGGCGCCCGATGTGGCGGCGATCAAGAATTACGAGGAGAACGGCGGCCGCGAACTCATCATGCTCGACAGTCCAGTCAAGATCGGCCGCCAGGAGCCGCCCGCTGAGAACGCCGAACTGGTGAAGGTGCTGGAAGGTTGGGGCGTCACCGCCAATAAGGACCTGATCCTCGATTTGAGCGGCATCGGCCAGATTTTCGGTCTGGACATCGATGTTCCCGTGGTGGCGTCTTACGATGCGCACCCCATCACCCAGCCGCTCACGCGCGCGCTCACGGCGTATCCCATCGCACGCTCTCTCACTACTAAGTCGGGCGATAAGACGACAGTCTCTAAATTGTTGGGAACCACCGCAGAGAGTATTGCCGTTGCCGGCATTCCGGCCGATGGCAAGATAGATCCTTCGAAAGGCACTAAGGGTCCACTTACTCTGGCGGCCGCCGGTACTTATAGCGGCGCTACGCCGGGACGTTTTGTGGTAGTGGGAACTTCCCTCTGGGCGCAGAACAGTCTGATCGGCTCGCGCCAGTTGGCCAACCGCGACCTGCTGGCCAACATGGTGAACTGGCTGTCGTCGGACGAAGATTTGATCTCGATCCGTCCGAAAGCGCCGGAAGATCGTCCCATCACCATCACCGGCAAAAGTCTGACGTCGGTGTTCTGGCTCAGTTTCGTGATCTTCCCACTGGGCGTGGTGGCCTTCGGAATGGCCACCTGGTGGAAGAGGAGATAGCCCGATGAAGCCGACGGGTCTCCTCATCGCCGTCGCTCTTCTGGTCCTGATCGGCGGCGGCATCTGGTTTTCAAACAAGAAACAGGCCAAGGCAACAGCCGAAAAATCGCCAACCGACACCACCTCCAAGCTCCTGACTATACCGGCTGACCAGTTCCAGGAAATCCGCATCAAGAAGCCCGCGGAAACCGAAGACCTCAAGCTGGTGGACGGCAAATGGCGGATCGTTCAACCGAAGCCGCTCGCGGCCGACCAGGATGCGGTCACGTCGATGGTCACGAGCCTTTCGGCTCTTACCGCCGACAAGACGATCGACGACAACGCCACCGATCTTTCCGGCTACGGCCTTACCAACCCTACGCTCAATATCACCATCACCAGGAAAGACGGTAAGACCGACAACGTTCTGGTGGGCGATGCCACGCCGACGAACTCCGGCAACTATGCCAAGCTGCCCGGCAGTCCCAAGGTCTATACCATCGCCACCTATGTGAAGACCGGGCTCGATAAGTCGGTGAACGATCTCCGCGACAAGCGCCTGATGACGTTCGATTCCGACAAGATCACGCGCGTTGTGCTCACCGCCAAAGGCGCCCCCATCGAATTCGGCAAAAATGCCCAGAACGAATGGCAGATCCTGAAGCCGAGCCCGCTCCGCGCCGACGCCACCCAGGTGGATTCGCTGGTCAATAAGCTCAAAGACGCGAAGATGGATGCCAACATCTCCGATGCGGACGCCAAGAAAGCCGCGGATGCATTCGCCTCCGGGACCCGCGTGGCCGTGGCCACCGTGAGCGATTCGGGCGGCGATCAGACCCTCGAAGTCCGCAAAGACAAAGACAAGAATTATTACGCTAAGAGTTCCGTGGTGGATGGAATCTACAAGATCACCTCCGATGTGGGCGACGGGCTCGACAAGAGCCTCGACGATTTCCGCAATAAGAAGCTCTTCGACTTCGGGTTTAGCGATCCGACTAAAATCGAGTTTAAGAGCGCCACCTACACAAAGAGCGGCGATAAGTGGATGTCCGGGGCGAAAACCATGGACAACGCCTCGGTGCAATCGCTCATCGACAAGCTGCGCGACCTCACCGCCACCAAATTCGCCGACAAATCGGCCGGAGATGTAGTTTTCGAGGCCGCCGTGACCTCCAATCAAGGCAAAAAGGTCGAGAAGGTGACCATCCGCAAGCAGGGAACCGACGATTTTGCGCAACGCGAAGGCGAGCCGAGCATCTACCAATTAGACGCTAAGGCCGTCGACGACCTCCAGAGTGCCGCATCCGCCGTCAAAGAGGCCGCTCCCGAGCCCGTCAAGAAGAAATGATGGTGTTACTGACCCGCGAGCTTGTTACTGAGCCGCGCTGTTTTACTGAGCCGCGACCGCACTCGCGCTTTGGCGAGCAAGGGAACGGTGCTTTTCGGGTCAGTAAACGCGTCGTGATGGACCCCGCATGAACGCGCTGCTGACCGACCTTTACGAGCTCACCATGGCCGCCGGCTACTTCGAGGCCGGCAAAACCGCCGAGCGCGCCGTCTTCGAGCTCGCCGTCCGCCGCCTGCCCCCGCACCGCAATTTCGTGCTCGCCGCCGGGCTCCCGCAGGTGGTCGATTACCTCCTCAATCTGTCGTTCACCGGCGAAGACATCGCGTATCTTCGCGAGCTCCCGCAATTTCGAAATGTCTCCTCCGCCTTCTTCGATTACCTGCGCGATTTCCGCTTCACGGGCGACCTCTTCGCCGTCCCCGAAGGCACCCCGCTATTTGCCGGCGAGCCCCTGCTCACCGTGCGCGCCCCCATCGTGGAAGCGCAGATCCCGGAAACCTACTTGCTCTCGGCGCTATCGTTCCAGACGCTCGTCGCCAGCAAGGCCGCGCGCTGCGTCGAGGCCGCCGGAGGCCGCCCCATTGTCGAGTTCGGCACGCGCCGCGCTCACACGCCCGAGGCCGGCGTCCTGGGTGCGCGCGCGGCGTACCTGGGAGGCTGCGCGGGCACCAGTAACACGCTCGCCGGATTCCGTTACGGCATTCCGGTGATGGGCACGGTGGCGCATTCCTGGGTGATGTCGTTCTGCGGCGAGGCCGAGGCTTTCCGCCAGGCGCAGCGGCTTCTGGGCGCTTCCACCGTACAGATTATCGACACCTACGACACGCTCGAGGGCGCCCGCCGCGCCGCCCAGAACCAAGGGCCGTTCTGGGGTGTGCGCATCGATAGCGGCGATTTTCTCGCGCTCTCCCGCGAGGTCCGCGCGATTCTCGACATCGCCGGCCATGCGGACGCCAAGATCATGGTCAGCGGCGATCTCGATGAATTCCGCATCCGCGAACTGCTCGCCGCCGGTGCCCCGATCGATGGTCTCGGCGTAGGTACACAGATCTCGGTTTCGGCCGACGCGCCCTCGCTGAGCGCTGTCTACAAGCTGGTCGAGATCGAAATCTGCGGCATCCAACGCTTCACCGCGAAATTGAGCGACGACAAGCCGTCCTATCCCGGTTCCAAGCAGATTTTCCGCGACACGCACCGCGACGTCATCGCGCGCTCGGGAGAATGCGGCCGCGGGGAAGCGCTGCTGCGGCCGATTATCCTCGGCGGCCGCCTGATTGAGCCGCTCCCCACGCTCGAGCAAGCCCGCCAACGGGCCGCCGAATCCATCGCGAAACTGGCCCCCGCTTTGCGAGAATTGGAGCAGGCGGAGCCGTGGCCGGTGATTCACAGCCGCGAACTGCGCGAGCTGATCGAGCGCACGCGCCGCAACATATTGGGATGAGCGCAATCTTCATCGATATCGATACGCAGCTCGATTTCCTCTACCCTGCCGGAGCGCTCTACGTTCCCGGCGCCGAACGCCTCGTCCCCACGCTGGCCCATCTTACGCGCTATGCCGCCGCAAACCGCATTCCACTGGTCTCGACCGTTGACGCCCACACCGAGAACGATTCCGAATTCCGCGCCTGGCCCAAACATTGCGTGGCCGGGACCACCGGCCAGCACAAGGCCGAGGCGACGCTCATGGCCGGACGCCTCACCGTGCCGAATCGCGAGGGCGGCATCGCCATCGAAGGCGCGCCGCAGATTATCGTTGAAAAGCAGACCGTCGACGCGTTCCAGACTCGCACTTTCGCGCCCATCGTGCAGGCATTGAATCCCGCGCGGATCGTGGTCTACGGCGTGGTCACCGAGATCTGCGTGCTCTATGCGGTGCGCGGACTCTTGCAATTCGGCAAGCCGGTAACGGTAGTCACGGACGCCATCCGCGAACTCACCGGCGGCGCGCGCCGCGACGCCATCGACGAAATGCGCGCCGCCGGAGCGACGTTCGCAACGGCCGCGGAAGTCACGGCCTAATACCTTCGCACTATCCCATCCGCCCCGCCGCTCACGGTAAAATCCTCTCATGCCAGACGACATCCAGCGCGGCCCCGGCATGAAGCCCATGTTCCTGCCCGACGTGGAACGCAACGAATCCCCTTCTCCCTTCACCGCCATGATCCGCACCATGCGCGAGAACGGGCAGGAATATCCCCAAATCTGGCACATGTTCGCCTTCCTGCCGAAGGCCACCGAGCACCTCGCCCGCTTCACCCAGGAGATCCTCCGTGGGCCCGCGCCGCTCAGTCCCGGAATGCGCGAGCTGATCGCTGCCCGTACTTCCTATCGCAACGATTGTCCGTTTTGACTGGAGTCCCACGCCGCAGTTGCGGCGGAATTGCTGGGCGATAAGGCGTTGGTCTGGAGCGTCCTGCGCGATCTCGAAAGCTCCGCGCTGGATGAAAAACACAAAGCGCTTTTCCGCTTTGTCGACAAGGTGAATCACGATTCGCCGCGTATTACCGCCGCCGATATGGTTCCCCTGCACGAAGCGGGATGGACGGACGAAGCGATCTACTTCGCGATCACGGTCTGCGCGCTGTTCAATTTCTACAATCGCTGGATCGATGCGAGCGGCGTGCACCGGCTCTCCGACGCGGCCCATGAGGAAGGCGGAAGGCGTAGCGCCAAATTCGGATACGTGCGCGACTGATCGGCACGTATGTCCTCGCATTCCGGCCGCATTCGCGATCAATTCACTCGCCAGGCCGTGCCGTTCAGCCAGGCGGCGACCATCCGCAATGAAGAGGCGCTCGCCCGCATCGTCCGCATGGCCGACGCCCGCCCGGACGATACCGTTCTCGACGTCGCGTGCGGCCCCGGACTCCTCGCCTGCGCCTTCGCGCCCGCGGTCCGCCACGTCACCGGGATCGACGCCACCCCGGCCATGATCGAACAGGCGCGCGCATTGCAGGAGTCGAGAGGAATCGCCAACATCAAATGGGATATCGGCGAGTGCCGCCGCTCCCCTATGCCGATGCCGCGTTCTCCATCGTCACCTGCCGCTTCGGCTTCCATCACATGCTCGACCCGCTCGCCGTGCTGAAAGAGATGCGCCGCGTGTGCGCGCACGGAGGGCGCGTGGTGGTGGCCGATGTTACGCCCAGCGCGTCGCATGCCCGAGCCTTCAACGCCGCCGAGAAACTGCGCGATCCCTCGCACGTGCGCGCCCTGCCGATGGGAGAATTGCTCGATCTGTTCGAGCGCGCCGGTCTGCGCCCGGCACGCACGGGATCGTATCGCCTCGATAACGAACTTGAAGACTTGTTGAGCCGGTCTTTCCCCGAACCCGGAGACGCCGATCGCCTCCGCCAATTCGCTGGCCGGCGATGCGCTCCGGTTCGGCCTCCCAGTGAGCGTAGTAGTTACTGAGCCGCGTAGTAGTTACTGAGCCGCGTAGTAGTTACTGAGCCGCGACCGCAAGGGAGCGGTGCTCTTCACGGCCGCAATTGATAAAACTCCCCCAGCCGCCCCGCCGCCTGCCAATGCTTCCGCGCGCGCACCAGTTCGGCAATCTGGCGGATGTGCCCCAGATCGTGCATCGCCCATTCGTGCAGCATCTGCTGAAGAGTGATTTCCCCCGCCACCTTGTGCCTGGCCTTCCGCTCGCCTGCGCTACGGGGCAGCTCGCGCAGGAACTCGATATTCGTCTCGCGCTGCTCTTCGAAATGATCGAAGGAATCCTCGGCATCGGCCTCTTTGTACAGATCGAGATACATCTGCGCATCGTCCTGTTCGAATTCCGGCAAATTCTCGCTCAGAAACCGGTCGACGCGCATGCGGTAGCAGTAGCCTTCGGAGTGCGAAAGATGCGCCAGCACTTCCGCCACCGAAAACCGGTCGGGCGCCGGCTTCCAATCGGCATCGTCGTGCGAGAGCTCGCGCATCAGGCCGCGCAGGATCGCGGGTGTTTCTTCCAGCAGGTCGAGGCAATCGAGTCCGTCGTCTTCCGTCATGCGATTTATCCTACGATATTCTCCCCGCCGTCCACATTGAGGACATTCCCCGTCAGCCAATAAGTGGCGGGATGGGACAATGCCGCGATCGCGCGCGCCACATCTTCGGGCTGCGTCAACCGGCGGCTGGGATTCTTCTTGCGGGCGGTCTCGAGGATCTTCTCGAATCCCGGAATCTGGCGCAGCGCGGGTGTATCGGTGACGCCTGCCAGGATGGCGTTGACGGTGATCCCCGCCGGCGCGAGCTCCACAGCAAGCTGGCGAATATGCGATTCGAGCACCGCCTTGGCCGCGCCAATGGGCCCGTACTGCGGCCACACGCGCGATCCGCCCATGCTGGTCATGGCGAAGACGCGCGCGCCGCGATCGAGCACGCCGGCCCAGAGGCATTCCTGCACCCAGTAAACCAGCGAGCTGCCCATCACGTCGATGGCCAGCTCCAACTGGTGGCGATTGACCACTTCCTCGGCGCCTACCAGCGGTTTGAATGCGGCGAACGCGAGCGAGTGCAGGAGGACGCGCAGAGTGCCGGGAGGCGCGGCCATGCGGCGCGCGAGCTCGGCCGCGCATTCCTTGCGGGTGTCGTCGAGCGTCGCGTTGTCGTTCACGAAGTGGCATTCGCGGCCGAGAAGGCGGATCTTTTCCTGCAGCGCCTCCACGCGGTCGAGCTGATCGCGGCGGTCCAGGTGGACGCCGAAAATGTTCATGCCGGCGCGCGCCAGTTCGAGCGCGGTGGCCTCGCCGAATCCGCTGCTCGCGCCCAGAATCAGTGCCCAGGGTTGCTTATTGGTCATGAGTGCTCATTTCTGTATTACTGTCCGTCCGTATTCTTTGCACGCCGCGACGATTTCATGCCGCAAAGCGCATGCTCACGGCGCTGATTCAGAAGCTGAATGCTGAAAGCTGAACGCTGAGAGCTTGCGCGCAGCGCATTGTGGGGCAGCCAATCCTGGCTGCAGCCGGCTTTCAGCCGGCCACACTCGCGTGCATCCGCAGAATCCGGCTAAAAGCCGGATGCAGGCAGGATTGCCTGCCCCACAACTCCCGGCGCCTTTGTAATTCATTCCTGCCCCACATGCGTAACTTCAATCTCTCGTGTATCGCCAGCGGGCGTCTTAATGCGAATCTCCGTGCGCTCCGGCGGCAGCAGGTGCGGGAAGCGCTCGCCCCACTCAATGAGCACCAGCGCGTCGCGATCGAAAATCTCCTCCAGCCCGAGCGTCGCCACTTCACGCGGTTCGTCCAGGCGGTACAGATCGACGTGATAGACGCGGCCGTCGCCGTATTCGTGAATCAGCGTGAAAGTAGGGCTCGAGACCTCGTCGGGCGGAGCGGCGCCCAGTCCGTTCACGATGCCTTTGGCGAGCGTCGTCTTGCCCGCGCCGAGATTGCCGATCAGCAGCACCACGCTGCGCCACGGCAATTCGCGCGCCAGACGTTCGCCGAGCGCGATAGTCTCCGCCTCAGAGGCGGTGCGATACGTCGCCACGCGCCTCCGGCCCCGCCAGCGCCGCCGCGAAAGAGATGGCATCCGGCAGATATTTCAGAATGTCCGAAGCGATGAGCGTCTTCTCGCCTAAGGCACGCGCGCCGATCTCGCCGGCGAGGCCGTGCAAATACACCGCGGCCGCCACGGCTTCATCCGTCTGCCGCGGGAATTGCGCCAGAAAGCCGGAAATCATGCCGGTGAGGATATCGCCGCTGCCGCCCGTTCCGAGCGCGGGCGTGCCGGTGGGATTGATCCATACGCGCCCGTCGGGGAACGCGATCAGGGTACGCTCGCCTTTGAGCACCAGCGTCACCGAATGTGTCTGAGCGAAGGCGCGCGCCGTGCCCACGCGATCGCGCTGTACTTCCGCGGTCGATTTGCCGGTGAGCCGCGCCATTTCGCCCGGGTGCGGAGTCAGCACGCGAACCCGGCCGGCGGTGCCTGCGATCTTGGCCGCGAGCGCATCGGCATCCAGCACCATGGGCTGCGGAAAATTCTCCACGGCGCTCGCTACCAGCATATCGATATCGGGGTGGCGGCCCAATCCCGGACCCATGGCGACGACGGTTTTGCCTTCGGCGAGCGCATCCAGTTCGGCATTTAGCGCGATTGAACCCATGGGCGTTTCCGCCAGCGGCTCGGTCATCAATTCCGGTGCGTGCGAGGCGATTTCCGCAATCGCGCTCGCGGCGGACGCCACCGTGACCAATCCCGCGCCGGCGCGCAATGCGCCCAGTCCGCTCATCGCCGCCGCGCCGGTCTTTCCGCGCGACCCCGCCACCACCAGCACGCTGCCGAAAGTGCCCTTGTGACCCGCGCGCGGGCGCGGCGCAAGCAGCGGCTGGAACATCGCCGGCTCCACCAGCGAAAGCCAGACATCTTCGTAAAGCGACGGCGGGCTGCCGATCGCGCCTACCGCCAGTTTGCCCACATGATCGCAATTGGGGGGCAGAGCGTGGGCCCATTTGGGCGCGGTGAACGTTACAGTGTAATCGGCGCGGGCGAACTCACCCGGCGATTCGCCTGAATCGGCCGCCATACCGGAGGGAATATCCACGGCCATGACTTTCGCCAGCGGAAATCCGCCATTGATCTCGCGAATCGCTTCCAGCATCCGGCCAGCCGCCGCGCCGGTGACGCCCGTGCCGAGCAGCGCGTCGATCACCAGCGTGGCATTGCGCGCCTCAGGAGGAATCTCCCGCGCCATCGGACAGCCGCACACTTCCAGCATCTTGAAATTCGCCAACGCGTCGCCCTTGAGCTCCTCGGGCGCCGCGAACAGCACCACGTGGAGCGCGCGCGGATGGAATCGCGTGAAAAGCTGGCGCGCGACCGCCATGCCGTCGCCGCCGTTGTTCCCCTTGCCGCACAGAACCGCGATGCGCTCGCCGGAAAGCGGCGCGCAATGTTCGGCCAAAAACTCCACCACGCGATGCGCCGCGTTCTCCATGAGCACGATGCCCGGAATGCCCATTTCGATGGTGCGCCCATCCACCTCGCGCATGTCGGCTGTGGTGAGGACTTTCATATGCGCCGCGCCACCACCATCGTCATGTCGTCCTGCAGTTCCGACGAGCCGGTCCATTGCTCCACGGCCTCCATGGAGCGGGCGATGATTTCCGAGGAATCGACGCGACTGTATTTCAGCAGGATTTCGGTTAACCGCTCTTCCCCGAACATTTCGCCATATGCGTTTTCCGGCTCCACCAGGCCATCGGTGTACGCCACCACCATGTCGCCATGTTCCAGCTCCACGGTTTTCTCCTGGTAGACGGCGAACGGGAACGCGCCCACCACGGTGCCGGTGGGTTCGAGCAGACTCACTTTGCTGTTGCGCACCAGCAACGGAGAAAGATGGCCGGCATTGGTGTACGTGAGCGCGTGCAGCGCTTCGTCGTACATGGCGAAATAGAATGTCGCGTATTTTTCGGGCGTGGTGTTGGCGTAGAGCTGGCGATTCAGATTGGCCACCAGGAACGCCGTGGATGGGTGCTTGTAACTGCCGTTGGCGGCCGTCGCTGTGCTGATCTGCGTGCGCATGGTGGACTGGATGGTGGCCATCAGCAGCGCCGCCGATATTCCCTTGCCCGCCACGTCACCAATGGCAAAGGCGAGCGAATCGTGCGGCATGGCCATGAAGTCGTAATAGTCGCCGGAAACCATGCGGGCGGGATGGCACACGCCTTTCAGCTCGAGCGTCTTGGTGTACGGTACGTCCTTGGGGAAGAGCTGATTCTGCACCTCGCGGGCGATCGCCAGCTCCGATTCCAGCCGCTCCTTCTCCTTGGCGACGATCATCAGGCGGCCGAGGTTGGCGGTCATGCTGTTGAACGAGTTGGTGAGCTCCGCGAGCTGGTCGGTGCCTTTCACCGGGACGCGGTAAGTGAAGTCGTATTTCTTGACGTGCTGCGTGCCCTCGTATAATTCGTGCACCGCGCCCGTGATGGAGCGGCTGAGCTGAATGCCGGCGAATAACGAAATCACTTCCAGCACCATGAAAAGGATCGAGACCAGCAGGAACGCCGCCAGCACCGCCTCGCCCCATGAGAACGTACGATTGAGGATGAACCCTTTCTGCCCGAACAGGATTCCGAGCACGGCGGAAAGGCGCGTGTCTACCGTCAGCAGAAGTCCGCGCGTGGTATCGGTGGTTTCCCACTTGGGCACCGTCACCGGCACGACTCCGCTCAGGGAGAAATCGAAAAGGTTGGTGGGCGGCGGAACGTGGGATTCCTCAATTGGCCCCAGGATGGGTGTGTAATTCACATCGCCCAGCGTCGGCACCAGGGCGGCCAGCAGTTCATGCGTTACCGGCGCCGCGGCGACTGCCGTGTTTCCATCGTGTTCCGCGAAAGCCCAAACGTACAGCCTGGCCGCTTTCCCATCGTTCCTCACCACCAGCCCCGAGAGCTGGCGCTCTTCTCCCGTCAGCCACGCCTCCGGCATCTCCAGGGTGGAATCCGGCGGCAAGCGAAAATCCTTTTGGCCGTGCAGCACCATTTCCGTGTCCGGCAGTCCAGGACCGCGCATCACGAACCGGCGCACGTATCCCTCCGGATTATCGGGCGGCATCCGCACCAGCGCCGAAACTTCGTTCTGCAGGAAGCGTTCGCGGCGCGCGAGCTCGGTATCCACCAGGTACACCGCCACCTGGCCGATGATCTCTTTGCCGGCGAAGATCACCAGCGCCAGAATCAGACAGATGGGCACGACGGCGATGAAAAGATACGCCACGATGAGGCGATTGCGCAGTCGCCAGATGGCCCGGCGCGCGAGCCGGCGCGCGATCTGAAACGCCGCCACCAGCCCGAAGAGAACCATCAGCAGGCCGGCGATGATCTGCAGGCCGAAGCGGGCGCTCGTGAAGTGCAGCACGATAAAGGCAGCGGTAATGAGGACAAAGATCTGCCCGGCGCGGCCCAGCCGCCGCCAGAATTGGGCCATGCTTTTCCTCATAGTTCCAGATTAGCGAACCATTCGAACCTGCGGGGATTCTCATTTGTCGCACCATATGCCCGGTATCCCAAAAAAGCGTACCTGAACCCGCCGCCGCAAGTGCCTGCAGACAAAATGAGAAGGGCTGGTTTCGGAGCGAACCCGACCAGCCCTTCAAAAGAGGTTTACGTTTTTGTGCAGTCAACCCTTGCTTGAGCCGCCCTCCTCCAATTCCGCCGTAGTGTTTTCGATCACCGCGATCTCAGCGTCTTCTTGCTCGAGCGCTAGGCAATTGACTCCCTCCGGCGTATGGAGGGCAATTTGGTCCGCGTCGCCCACAACGTACATCCGGCCATCGGCGACCATCGCGCTTGCGGCGGCAACGGCAGCTTCCTCGGTCTCGGCCTCCAACTCGATTTGGCCCATCGAGGTTCTGGTGACGATTGCGATTACCACAAACTTTTCCATTGCTATTTCTCCTTTTTCTCCCGCGCCAAAGAAGAGGCCAACCGGCTCCATTCACGGTTGGCCCAAGATGTTTGAAACTTCCCGCGCCCGCTAGCTGACCGCGTCGTTTCGGCGACTCGCAAACTCTGCGTGTAGCCTCTCCATTTCTGCCATCATCTCGTCCGTCATGGTGATTTGCGGAGTCTCGCCGCGCTCGCGGGCGGCTTGATGTTCATCCAAGGACCGCTGCATTATCGGGCTGGGGAACGACGGATCATTCAGACCCTCGTCCTCTCGTCCCGCTGTATCAACCGTCCAGTGACGAAAGCGCGCATCGAGTTCCTCGGCTGTCAGATTTTCACCCACCAGCATTCCCTTCTGGGCACAGGCCAAAGCCGATGGCGCGTCCGCAGCCTCAACTCGGGGTCTGCCGCGCACGCCCATCAGCAGGTCGTCGAATCGAATGAAAAACTTCTTCATTTGATGTTCTCCTACGTTCTGGTCATCCGCGCTGCTGAAGAGAGGATTCCGTGGTAAGCCCATCTCCTCCGCGATTTCGTCCACTCTCTGCGGCGTCAGCTCCTCGGGCGGCAACTTTGAAGTGCGCTCGACAAAAGCCACATAGCGCCGCCCTGGCTCGACATCAGCTTCGTCCGCCTGCTTAGCGCCATTCCCGTCGCGCTCCTTGCGGCACTGCCCGCACTGGCAGCCTTCCTCCATTTGGTAGTGGTGCCAATGGATCCTGCAGAAAACCGAATAGGGGTCCTTGAGTTCTGCAGCGTCCGCCATCTGCGTACATTGAACGCATTCGTTTAGGGTGGAGCAACAGGTCACGCACCCATGGCCCGGTACCCTAATAAAACCGTAGCTCGAAGTTCCTTTGCAAGTACGCCGCGCCGAAGGAAAAGGGGCCAATCGGCGCCCGATCCAGCCCCAAAGTTTGAGTTTTCTCCTGCGCCTCTATTCGCCGGTCGAGGATGGGCGCGGGCACGGACGCACGAAGATCTCTCGCGCGAAGTAACCCTCGCCACCTCTCCCCGCCCCTCCTTGCGCACCCTTGCCGACGGCTCACGAATCATTCGGAGCACTTAGGTAAAGCAGCTTCAAAACGCACTCCGTGCTTCCCGCACCAGAGGATGATCCTTGCAATCCAAAGAACTCACCTCATTGCGGAAGCCGGGCGCGCCGGGCTAAATCCTGAAATCGCGGGTCGGAGCGGAGACTATCCATGCGCAAGTCGGCCTTGAGGTGCCATGAAACGTCGAGCGATCTCTCGTCGTAGGCCTTTTCTAAATACTGAAATGCCTTGTCCTTTTCGCGAAGACCGGCGTAAATGGTTGCAAGGACATACGGCGAGATGTAGTTGTCTTTCGATCTGCGCTCCAGGTCACGAAGAATCTCTTCAGCTTCAGCTTTGTTTCCAATCGCCGCAAACGCATGTGCGAGCGAACCTCTGGCATCCTGATCGCCATTCGACAAATCGACGGCCTTTTGATACTCAGAGATCGCTTCCGGCAGCGTTCCGCCGCCTTCATACCCGATGCCGAGATAGTGGTGTTCCACCCAGTCATTGGGATTCGAAGCAACTCCTCTACGGCTAGCTTCCAACAGATTCCGATAGTCGCGAAGCTGAAAATAAACACCAGCTTCGGTCATGGCGGCGCTTGGGCCGAAATCGATCTGGTTGATCCTCGTCATCTCAGCGAGGGCCTCGGCGCGCCGGCCAAGATAGGCAAGAAACTCGGCGCGATCTTCATGGGCGCAAGGATAACTCGGGGCCAGGGCAATCGCCCGGTCCAGCTCTCGTCCGGCTGCCTCCAAGTTCCAGTCATGCCGCCAACTGATCAAGCCAAGAGTATCGTGCGCTTCGCCGATGCTGTCATCGAGTTGTAAGGCTTTGTGCAGCGCTTCCAGCGCAGATTGCAAGCCGGTCTCCTCGGGAACATGGTGGAAGCGTGCAAGGTAATAATAAGCGTCCGCCAGGCCCGAATAAGCTGGAGCAAAGCTGGAATCCCGGTGGATGGACTGTTCGAAGTAAGTTTTCGCCAGGAGGAGCGGCTGTTTCATGGTGAACTGGGTTGAGAGGTAGTAGCGCCCTCTCAGGTAGGCTTCATAAGCTTCCGGATCCACTGTGCGCGGCGCGTTGAGCCTGGCTTTCTGATCGGGAGTTAATGCGATGCGAATCTGCCGGGTGACCGCCTCGGCCACCTCTCTTTGCAAGTTTAAAACCCCATGCAATGGACGTTCGTAAGATTCGCTCCAGATGTGGCGGTCGTGGGGGCCGTCAAGCAACTGCACGGTCACGCGAACATCTTCATTTTCGCTAATGACAGAACCCTCGAGGATGGCATCCACACCCAGCTCGCGCGCGATTTGCGGCAGGTGTTTTCTAGTGCCCTTGTATTCCATCACGGAGGTATGCGAAATCACTTTCAAAAGCTGGATCTTTGACAATTCTGTAATCAGTTCTTCGGTTATGCCATCCGCGAAGTACTCCCGAGCGGGATCGCCGGAAAGATTCTGGAGCGGCAGCACCGCGATAGAGCGAATAGGGCGAGCCACACCTGCGCCATAGTGCGTCCATCCAATCCAGGCGGCAATGCCAACTGCACAACACAAGAAAAGGGACGCCAACCATCTAAATCGCCGCCAATGTCCGGTTGCGACATCCGGTGCCGGGTCGTCCGTTCTACCGCCCTTTTCCTCGGCAATCCGTTGCACCGGCATCGGTCCCGGTGCAGCCCCCTGGGGGTCGTGGGGAGCCGGCAATGGCGTCTGCGGTTCCTCCTCCAAGACAAACGCAATGAATCGATAACCTCTGCCCGACAGCGTTTGCACATAACGCGGGGCCCCGGGGTCGTCCTTCAAAACCTGGCGGATCTTGCGGACTGCGCCGTTGATGCTGTTGTCGGTGTCGAGAAGGACGTCTTTGCCCCAGATCTTCCTTGCAATTTCTTCGCGGGTGACAAGCTGACCTTGCTGCTCGATCAAAATAAGCAGGACCTGCAGCGGAATGCGCTCGAGCTTTAGCGCTTGACCGGAGCATCGGAGTTCGAAGGCCCGCGGATCGACCTCGAAGCCCTCTCCGAACCGAATGGGTTTCTGTGTACCGGTCAAGCTTGTTCCCCCCAAAAGATGCATCCCTTGCGCCTCGCACGAGTGTTAACATTCTACACTGTCCGGGGATTCGAGAGACATCTGTAATGGAATCTTGCGTTTGAGGAGAACAGGAAAGCTTAAGATTTCCGACAGGAGTCCGCTATTGAAAACAAAAAGCAGAAGGGCAATCATTTGGGCGACGATCGGCTCCAAGGGGATTCTCGGCTAACCACCCTGGTTGCAGCCCCAGTTTAATTTGGAGCACACAAAAGGAGAACAAATGCCAAAGTCTGTAGTCGAACGGGATGTTCCAGGCATCGGGGAGTTGACCCGCAACCAGCTCAAGGAAACGTCGCACCCCCCAATCCTGAGGAACCTACGGTTCGCAGTGCCCGCATTGCTTTTAGCCGCTATGTTGGCGGGGATTCCGTCGGCGCGCGCCGATAACGTCGTTTACACGGATGGGGCGGTAAATGGAACGATCAATGGCCGGGACTTCGCGAACGGCTTCCAGTTGGGTGACACCTTCACGCTCGCAGCCCCGTCCACGCTCACAGAGGTAGACCTTGGCGTCTGGCTGATTCCGGGAGACAACTTAACCTCACTCGACTGGAGCATCGATTCCTACGTCGACTCGACCACCGCCCCGGGCACAGGCGCCTCCATCTCACTCGCCTCCGTCACCGGGGCGGCAGTCAGTTCGGATTCCATCGGCGCGGAAAACTTATTCGGATACGTCGTCGAGTCCTACTCGTTCTCCCTGCCGTCCGTCGACCTGAGCGCCGGCACCTACTGGCTGGTACTTTCGAATGGCGTCGTGGCGAGCGTTTCCACCGAGCCCGCCTATTGGGACGAGAGTGACGGCCCATCCGAAGCATGGCAGAGTACGAACGGATTCCTAATCTCGGATCCAGCAGCCGGCTCCTGCTTCAACACCTATTGCTCGGAGGCATTCCAGATCGATGGCGCCAGCACCGGCACCAGCGGCACGGTTCCCGAGCCATCCAGCCTGACGCTCGGCGTTCTTACTTTGCTGCTCGCCGGCGGCGTCCGCAGACTAAGAGCACGGTAACCTGCTCGACAACTCCGTCCTGACCGCGGCATCGTTCAAGGGGGGCGTCGATTCCACCCGCGCCGCGACGGCGGAGCTGGACCTGTTCGACAATCGGACCGCGGTTGTGGCGCAAGTAGACGATTGTCACTTCAGCACGCTGAAGTGATTCAGAGCATTGCGTGGTGGCTTATCGCGGATCGACCTCGAAGCCCTCTCCGAATCAAATAGGTCCCTGTGTACGAGCCAATCTGGTTCTCCCAGCTCCACCTCTTGCCGCGGCGCACGAGTAGTGACATTCTGTACCGCCGTGGATTCGCGAGGCAATGAAATCCAGCGTTTGAGGAGAACAGGAAAGCTTTAAGATTTCCGACAGGAGTCCGCTATTGAAACCAAACAGCGGGACGAGCCAACATGACCCCAATGCACTTCTATCTTTTGAGAAGGGTAAACACCGGATGAAACATTCAGCGTAACAGTTCAGTCGGGGTTAACGGTGCAGTAGTGAAGCGGCCGGGCGATGGCTGCGATGGCAGGCAATCGCCGCTGAGAGATAGGCCAGTATGTTGAGACGCTGAAGGTCACAAGTCTCGG